>Ga0210040_10000086_pt1 | contig 196963 bp, 179 predicted proteins | sample CryGeyCG12114_NA_FD_185462 | JGI IMG/M metagenome (GOLD analysis project Ga0210040, IMG submission 185462) | Groundwater microbial communities from aquifer - Crystal Geyser CG19_WC_8/21/14_NA (SPAdes) (version 2) | ecosystem: Environmental > Aquatic > Deep subsurface > Groundwater | place...
TCGTCACCATCGACGACCGGTCGCTGCAGCTGGTGCTGCGCGACGTCGAGGCCAACGACCTGGCCACCGCGCTCAAGGGCGTCAAGCAGGACGTCCGGGACAAGGTGGTCCGCAACCTCTCCGAGCGCGCCGGGGAGAACCTGCTCGAGGAGATCGAGCTGCTCGGCCCGGTGCGCACCCGCACCGTCGAGGAGGCCCAGGCCAAGATCGTCGCGGTCATCCGCGTGCTCGAGGAGCAGGGCGTGCTGACGATCTCGCGTGGCGGGGACGATGACTTCGTCGCGTGAGACGTTGCTCCTGCGCGGGGCCTCGGCCGCCGGCGCCGTCCCGTACCAGCGGGCGCAGGGCACACCCGCGTGGGGACGGCGCTCCGGGTCGCGCAGCGCGACCGACGGCGCCGTCCCGGCGTCCCCGGCCGCCGAGCCCGTGCCGGTCCCCCGCAGCGAGGCTCCTCCGGTCACCGCGCCCCGGGTGCCCGTCCCCCCGGTGACGCCGCCGGTCCGGGTCGCCGGCGTGCCGGTCCCCGACGCCGCGGCCCGCGCCGACGCCGCCTCGACCGCCCGGGTCGGGCTGCGGCTGGGCGAGGTCTACGCCGAGCAGCTGGCGAAGCTGCGGGAGGACGCCCGCCGCGCCGGCTGGGCCGCCGGCCACGCCGAGGGCCTGGTCGCCGCCGAGGCGGTGGTCCGCGCCGCCGAGCAGGCCGCCGAGGAGCGGCTCGCCGCGGTGCAGGGCCGCTGGGAGCGGCGGCTGGCCTCGGCCACCGCCGCGATGGGCGCCGCGGTCGAGCGCCTCGACGCCGCCGCCGCCCCCGTGGTGGACCACCTGCGCGACGACGTGCTGGACATGGTCGTGCTGCTCGTCGGCGACCTGCTCGGCCGCGAGGTCGCCCTCGCCGACAGCCCCGGCATGGACGCGGTCCGCCGCGCCCTCACCCTCTGCCCTCCCGACGGCCCGGTCCGGGTGCGGCTGCACCCCGACGACCTCGCCGAGGTCCCCGCCGAGGCGCTCGCCGGGCTGCCCGACTCGGTCACCGTCGTCGGCGACGAGACCGTCGAGCGCGCCGGGGCGCTGGCCGAGGCCGGCACCCAGCGGGTCGACGCCCAGCTGTCGGCGGCTCTCCAGCGGGTCCGCGAGGTGCTCCGCCCGTGAGCACCGCCGAGATCCTGACCCGCGCCCGCGCGGCCGCCCGGCCGCAGCTCACCGGCATGGTGACCGGAGCGATGGGGCTCACCCTCACCGTCGAGGGCGTCGCCGCCGCCGTCGGCGACCTCGTGGAGGTGGCCACCGGGCCGCGGCTGCTGCTGGCCGAGGTCGTCGCCCTCGCCAAGGACCGGCTGACCTGCATGCCGCTGGGCGACCTGTCCGGCGTGCGCTCCGGCGCCCGCGTCCGGGCCACCGGTATGCCGCTGCAGGTGCCCGTCGGGGAGCAGTTGCTCGGCCGCGTGCTCGACGGGCTGGGCCGGCCGATGGACGGCGGCCCGCCGCTGGGCGGCTCCACCCGCTTCGTCGACCTCACCAGCGAGACGCCCAACGCGCTGACCCGCGCCCGCGTCGACCGGCAGCTGGCCACCGGCGTCCGCGCCCTGGACACCCTGGTGCCCATCGGGCGCGGCCAGCGGCTGGGCATCTTCGCCGGCTCCGGCGTCGGCAAGTCCACCCTGATGAGCCAGATCACCCGCGGCACCGACGCCGACATCCGCGTCATCGGCCTGATCGGCGAGCGTGGCCGCGAGGTGCGGGAGTTCCTCGAGGAGGACCTCGGCCCCGAGGGCATGGCGCGCACCGTCGTCGTCGTCGCCACCTCCGACGAGCCGCCGCTGGTGCGGCTCAAGGCCGCGTTCGTGGCCACCCGGATCGCCGAGGGTTTCCGCGACTCCGGCCGCGACGTGCTGCTGATGATGGACTCGATCACCCGCACCGCCATGGCCCAGCGCGAGGTCGGCCTGTCCGCGGGCGAGCCGCCGGCCACCCGCGGCTACCCGCCGAGCGTCTTCGCGATGATGCCCAAGCTGCTGGAGAAGGCCGGGACGTCGACGACCGGCTCGATCACCGGGCTCTACACCGTGCTGGTGGAGGGCGACGACCACAACGAGCCGATCGCCGACACCGCCCGCTCGATCCTCGACGGGCACGTGGTGCTGACCCGCAAGCTCGCCACCCAGGGGCACTTCCCGGCCATCGACGTCCTGGAGTCGATCAGCCGCGTGGCCACCACGATCGTGCCGGGCGCGCAGATGACCGACGCCCGGGAGGTGCGCCGGATGATGGCCGCCCTGCGCGACGTGCGGGAGCTCATCGAGATCGGTGCCTACCAGACCGGCTCGGACCCGCTCGTGGACCGCGCCCGCCGGCTGGTGCCGGCGATCGACGCCTTCCTGCGGCAGTCCGTCGAGGACGCCACCCCGCCGCCGGAGGCGTTCGCCCGACTGCACGCCATCGCCACCAGCGCGTGAGGCACGCGCCGTGAAGCAGCCGGCCTTCCGCCTGGAGCCGGTGCTCCGGCTGCGCCGCACCGAGGAGAAGGCCGCCGCCCTCGCGGCCACCCAGGCGGCCCAGGAGGCCACCGCGGCGGCCGAACGGGCCGAGCGCGACGCCGCCGCCCTGACCCACCGCGGGCTGCCCGCGCACCCCTCCGGCGGCGCGTTCATCGCCGCGATGGTCGCATCGGCCGCTGCGGCTGCCGATGTGTCTGCTGCACGGGCACTCGCACTCGCCCAGGCGGAGCAGGCCGAACTGGTACGTGCGCGGTGGACAGCCGCCGCGCAGCGCACCAAGGCCCTGGAACGCCTGCGGGAGCGGCACGTGGCCGCACTGCAGGCAGCCGCCGACGCGGCCGAGGCCCGGGCGATCGACGACCTGGTCACCGGCGCGCACAGCACCCGGACGAAGGAGGAGGGGACGACGTGGACGGACTAGCCGCGGTCCAGAGCCGGATCAGCCAGATCCACGCCCGCTTCCTCCCGCCGGTGCCGGCGGCGACCAGCTCCTCGTGGGCCAGCGCTGCCTCGGCCGCCGGGCTCACCACCGCCACCGCCGCCACCGCCCCGACCAGCGCCAGCACCAGCGGCTCCGCCGGCACCGGCACCGGCGCGGAGGTCGTGGGCGCGGCGATGAAGTACCTCGGCGTCCCCTACGAGTGGGGCGGCACCGACGCCTCCGGCCTGGACTGCTCCGGGCTGACCCAGCGGGTGTACGCCGACCTGGGCATCGACCTGCCGCGCACCTCCGCCCAGCAGGCCACCGCCGGCCGCCCGGTCGCCTCCCTCGCCGAGGCGCAGCCCGGCGACCTCGTGCTCTTCGACCACTCCACCTCCCGCGCCGGCATCGACCACGTGGGCATCTACATCGGTGGCGGGAAGATGATCGCCGCCCCCCAGGAGGGCGAGGTCGTGAAGGTGCAGGACGTCGGCACCCCGACCCTCATCCGCCGGGTGCTGCCCGACGCCACGAGCAGCGCGACCGCCACGGCCGCCACCGGCAGCGGTCTGGCCGGCGTGCCCTACGCCGACCTGTTCGTCCAGGCCGGCGCCAAGCACGGCATCTCTCCCGCCCTGCTGGCGGCGGTGGCCAAGACCGAGTCGGGTTTCGACAGCTCGGCGGTCTCCTCCGCCGGCGCGACCGGGCTCATGCAGTTCATGCCGGCCACCGCCGAGAGCCTGGGCGTCGACGCGGCCGACCCGGCCTCGTCCATCGACGGCGCGGCCCGCTACCTCCGCAGCCTCACCGCGCAGTTCGGCTCCACCGAGCTGGCGCTCGCCGCCTACAACGCCGGCCCCGGCGCGGTGCAGCGCGCCGGTGGGGTGCCGCCCTACGGCGAGACGCAGTCCTACGTCCAGAAGGTGACCAGCGCCGCGGAGGCCTACTCGTGACCGCTCCTCCCGTGCTGCCGGCCACGCCCGCCGTGGCCCGTTCCAGTGCCCGTTCCACCGTCCCCGCCTCCGGGGACGGCGCACCCGGCTTCGCCAGCGCGCTCGGCAGCGCCCTCCAGACCGCCCGCGAGACCCCGCGCGACTCCCCGGCCGACCACGCCGTCGGCCGTCGGCAGCGCGACGACCGCCCCACGACCGACGCGCCGGGGAAGAAGGGCGCAACCGGGGCGGACGAGACGCGGGGCGACGCGGCGGGGGCCGACGCGGCGGACGGCGACCGGCCCACGGACGGCACCGAGCCCGACGCTGCAGCCGACCCGGCCAGCACCGTCCCCGTCCCCGTCCCCGTTCCACTGCCCCCCGGCCTGTGGGCGCTGCTGGCCGCCGCGACGCCGGTGACCACCGCGCCGCCCGGCGACCCCGCCGCTGCCGCTGTCGTTGCCGCTGCCGCAGTCGTCCCGGGCGTCGTCCCGGGCGATCCTGCCGCGGCTGCCGGCCTGCCGGCAGCCGGGGTCCCGCTCCCCGACCCGACCCTGCCCACCCAGCAGCCGGCGGCCCCGTCGACGCCGGGGATCCCCGGCTCCCCGGCCGCTGCCGTCCCCGCTGCGGCGGCGGGCACCGCAGCCACCGGCTTCACCGTCGTCCTCGACCAGGCTCCGGCCCCCGTCCCCGGCCCGGCTGCCGGACCGGGGACGCCGGCTGCCGGGCCGACCCCGCTCCTGCTCCCGACCCCCGGGTGGGCGGGCACCTCCACCGACACCTCCGACGGCTCCTCGGGTGAGCCGGCCGCACCGGCCCTGCCCACCGCCGACGCACCCGCGGCGACGGCCGACACCGACCCCGTGTTCACCCTGGGCGGTGCGGCGCCGGTCGCGTCGACGGCACCGGCCGCCGCGGCGACCCCGGTGGCACCCGTTCCCCCGCCGCCGGTGGCCGATCAGCTGGGCCGGCACATCGCCGTGCTGCGCAACGCCCCCGACGGCAGCCAGACGATGACCGTCGTCGTCACCCCCGACGACCTGGGCCAGGTGACCATCGCGGTGACCGTCACCGACGGCACGCTGGACCTCACGCTGCGCGGCGCCCACGAGGCCGGCCGGCACGCGCTGCTCGACGCCCTGCCCGCCCTGCGCCGTGACCTCGAGGGCGCCGGGCTCTCGCTCAGCACGCTCGAGGTCGACACCGCCACCGGCGACCCCGGCACCGGCTCCCGCTCGGCCCAGCAGCAGCTGCTGGACGCCCGCGCCGGCCAGCAGGGCGCCGCCGGCCAGCCCGGCCAGCAGCCACCCCGCGGCCGCAGCTGGGGTGCCGCTCCCGATCCCCTCGCCGCCGGTACCCCGGCTGCGACCACCGACCAGTCCGCGCCACCCGGCGTGGACGTCCGCGTCTGACCAGGAGGCCGCTCGATGACCAGCATCTCCGGCACCGTCGGCACCGTCGGCACCTCGACGACGACCGCCACCACCAGCGCCGACCGCGCCGACCAGATGGGCAAGGACACCTTCCTCAAGCTCCTGGTCGCCCAGATGCGCTACCAGGACCCCAGCAACCCGACCAGCAGCAGCGAGTTCATGGCCCAGACGGCGACCTTCACCCAGGTGGAGAAGCTGGAGGAGATCGCCTCGCAGAACGCCGAGCTGCTCACCCTGCAGCGCTCGCTCAGCGCCGGCGCCCTCGTCGGCAAGCACGTCGCCTACACCGCCGACGACGGCAGCACCGTCACCGGCGCCGTCTCCTCGGTGATCGTTGCGGCCGGCAGCGAGCCGCTGGCGGTGGTCGGCGAGAAGGCCGTGCCGCTGGGCCGCATCACCGAGATCACCGTCCCCGAGGTCGACACCGCGGCCACCGGCGCGAGCACCGGAACCACGACCACGGGCACCACGACCACGGGCACCACGACCACGGGCACCACGACCACGGGCACCACGACCACCACCAGCTGACCCCGGCGTCCCGCCACCGATCACCGATCACCGATCGCGAGGAGTCCTCCCCATGCTGCGTTCCATGTTCTCGGCCATCTCCGGCCTCAAGGCCCACCAGACCAAGCTCGACGTCGCCGGCAACAACATCGCCAACGTCAACACCGTGGGCTTCAAGAGCAGCACCACCGTCTTCGAGGACACCCTGTCCCAGGTCCTCCGCAACGGCTCGGCCCCCCAGGGCACCACCGCCGGCACCAACCCGGCGGCGGTCGGCCTCGGCGTCAAGGTCGCCAGCATCACCACCAACTTCGGCCAGGGGTCGACCCAGAACACCGGCCGGGCCAGCGACTTCATGATCAGCGGCGACGGCTTCTTCATCACCAAGCAGGGCAACGAGAACCTCTACACCCGGGCCGGCTCGTTCGACCTGGACGGCGTGGGCAACCTGGTCACCCCCGACGGGGCGACGCTGCAGGGCTGGATGGCCGACGCCAACGGCGACATCGACACCAACGCCGGGCTGACCGCGCTGAAGATCACCCCCGGGCAGGTGCTCGCGCCGGTGGCCAGCACCGGCGCGGCGATCAGCGGCAACCTGTCGGCCGCGGCCGTCGCCGGCACCGCCGTCACCTCCCAGGTCACCATGTACGACGACCTGGGCAACGCCCACCCGGTCAGCGCCACGCTGACGAAGGTGGCAGCCGACACCACGGCGACCCCGCCGATCCCGGAGAACAGCTGGACGCTGTCCTTCACCGAGGGCACCACGCAGCTGGGCAGCACCACCGTCACGTTCGCCGACGGCAGCAACCCGGACCAGCCGGCGGGCACGCTGATCACCCCGACCCCCTACACGCTCCCGGCCGCCGGGGGCGCATGGACGAAGCCGGTGTCCATCGACCTGTCCGCGCTGACCCAGTACGGCGGCTCGAGCGACGCCACGGCCAAGGCGACCGCCGACACCGGTTCGGCGATGGGCGTCCTGGAGGGCTACTCGCTGGCCGGCGACGGCACCATCGTCGGCAGCTACTCCAACGGGCTGCGGCAGACGATCGGCAAGCTGGCGCTGGCCACCTTCACCAACCCCGGTGGTCTGGAGAAGGCCGGCAACAGCTCCTTCCGGGCCGGCGACAACTCCGGCAACCCGCTCGTCGGGGAAGCCGGCACCGGTGGTCGCGGCACCCTCACGGCCGGCGCGCTGGAGATGTCCAACGTCGACCTGGCCGAGGAGTTCACCGGCCTGATCGTCGCCCAGCGCGGGTTCCAGGCGAACAGCCGCGTGATCACCACCTCCGACGAGATCCTGCAGGACCTGGTCCAGCTCAAGCGCTGATGACCGCGGGCGGTCCGCTCACCCTCCAGGGGTGATCGGGCCGCCGGGCTCAAGGACTCGGCACCACCTCCCGATGAGACCAGTGCGACGGCGACGACGCCCGCGCCGGCCGTCGTCACCCCCGACCCCAGGAGCTCTCCCGTGATCCGTCTGACGCGCCTCAACGGCGAGCAGTTCGTGCTCAACGCTGAGCTGATCCGGCGCGTGGAGGGCCATCCCGACACGGTCGTCTCCCTGCTGGACGACACCAAGTACATCGTCAAGGAGAGCGTCGACCAGGTGGTCCAGGAGGTCCGCGAGCACCAGGCGAGCATCCAGTCGATCGCCTTCAAGATGGACCGCGGTGAGTACCGCCCGCCGGTCGCCCACACCCAGGACGGTGCGGCGCCGGACTCCTCCGTCGTCCCCTTCCCGACCCGCGAGGAGCGCTGACCCATGGACCCGGCCACATTGATCGGCATCGCCGTCGCCCTGATCTCGATCCTGGCGTGCATGATCCTCGAGGGAGGGTCGCCGATGTCGATCATCCTGATCCCGCCGCTGATCCTGGTCTTCGGCGGCACGTTCGGCGCCGCCATGGGCGGCATCTCGATGAGCGACGTCAAGAAGCTCGGCGGCTGGTTCAAGATGGCGCTGATGGCCCCGGCCGTCGCGCCGGTCAGCGAGCGCATCCAGATCCTGGTCAGCCTCGCGGAGAAGGCCCGCAAGGAGGGCCTGCTGGCCCTGGAGGCCGAGGTCAAGAACATCGACGACCCGTTCCTCAAGCGCGGGTTGCAGATGAGCATCGACGGCACCGATCCCGAGGACCTGCGGACCATCCTCGAGGGCGAGATCTCGGCGAAGAAGGCCGAGGACAAGGTCGGGGCCAAGTTCTTCAACTCCATGGGCGGCTACGCGCCGACCATCGGCATCATCGGCACGGTCATCGGGCTGATCGCCGTGATGGGCAGCCTGGACAGCCCCGACACCCTCGGGCCGCTGATCGCCAGCGCGTTCGTCGCCACCCTCTGGGGCGTGCTGTCGGCCAACGTCTTCTGGCTGCCGATGGGCGCGAAGATCACCCGCACCAGCGAGCTGCAGGCCGCCGGGATGGAGCTGCTGGTCGAGGGCATCGCCGAGATCCAGGCCGGCACCAGCCCGCGCACCGTGCGGGCAAAGCTGTCCTCCCTCGTGCCGCCAGGTGAGCAGCAGCGCGAGGCGGCATGAGCAAGAACCCCGCCAAGGGCGGGCACGGTGGCCGCCGCGCCAAGAAGCACGAGGAGGAGGAGCACGAGAACCACGAGAGGTGGCTCGTCTCCTACGCCGACATGCTGACCCTGCTGTTCGCCCTGTTCGTCGTGCTCTACGCGATGAGCCAGGTGGACCAGACCAAGTTCACCGCCTTCGCGGAGGGGCTGCAGGAGGGGTTCGGCGCGCCGGTCACCATCATCAACGACGGCGCCGCCGTCGATGCCCCGACCGACAACGACAGCCCGCTCAAGCCGGTGCAGGTGGCCGAGGAGGCCGCCATCGACGGTAGCGAGCAGACCGATGCGGAGAAGGCGGCCGCGGAGGCCGTCGCCGCCCAGCAGGCCCAGCAGACCGCCGCGGAGGCGCAGGCCGCCTACGACCAGCTGGACCAGGCACGCGACGCCCTGGCGGCCGCGATCGCCGCGGCCGGCCAGGCCGGGTCCGCCGAGTTCGTCATCGACGAGCGCGGCCTGGTGGTGCGGGTGGTCTCCGACCCGGTGCTCTTCGACCCCGAATCCGCGGTCCTGCTGCCCGGCGGGATCACCGTCCTGGACGCGCTGGCGCCGGGGCTGGCCGGGCTCCCCAACCCGCTCCGGATCGAGGGGCACGCCAACTCCCTCCCGGTGACCCGGGGAGGCCCCTGGCCGTCGAACTGGGAGCTGTCGGCGATCCGGGCCACCACCGTGCTGCGGCACCTGGGCGAGGTCGACGGGCTGTCCGAGGACCGGATGTCGGCATCGGGCTACGGCAGCACCCGCCCGCTGGTGCCCGACACCGACCCCAGCTACGTCACCGTCAACCGACGCGTGGACATCGTCGTCTCCTCCACGGCCTCGGCCAGCGCGAACGCCCTGCTCCCCGGCCTCGAGGCCGCGGCGCAGGAGAGCACCACGACCGCGGCGGCGGAGACGGGGACGACCGTCGAGAGCACCACCTCGGACAGCACCACCGAGGACACCAGCCACAGCACCACCGACTCCGCGGGAGGCCACGGATGAGCAAGAAGACGAAGGACGAAGCACCCGCGGACGAGGACGCTCCGAAGGGCGGGAAGAAGAAGCTGCTCATCATCGGGCTGGTGGCCGTGCTGGCCGTCGCCGCGGCGGCGTACTTCTTCGTGTTCAGCGGCAGCGGCGAGGCCGAGGCCGAGCCGGCCGCCGAGGCCGGCTCCGTCGTCCTCGCGGTCGACCCGGTGGCGATCAACCTGGCCGGGGGCAGCTACCTGAAGCTCGGGTTCACGCTGCAGTTCTCCCTCACCTACGACGAGTCCGCCGGTGGCGGGCACGGTGCCACCGCGACCCCGGACGGCGCCAAGGCGATGGACATCGCCATCTCGCAGTTCTCCGGCGCTGCCCTGAGCGACGTGCAGACCAATCGCGAGGCGATGAAGGCCGCCTTCGAGGAGGCGGTCATCGAGGCCTACCACGGCGACGTCTACGAGCTCTGGTACACGGAGTACGTCACCCAGTAGAAGGACCCCCTCGCCCCCCAGCACTCGCACGCTCGTGCTGGGCCCCTGCGAGGGGGCCGTTCCAGCACCACACCCGACGCTCCTCCCCCAACGCCCCCAGCAGGGCGCTCCCGCACCAGCCGGTGCCGGTTTCCCCGGCACCGGCTGGTCCCGGCGGTCAGGGTCCCCCCGACCCCCGCCGATGAGGACATGCGTGAGCCTGTCCGACACCGCAGCCGACGCGACCAGCGTCCCTGCCCCCCGGAGCCCGGAGGGCCAGGGGCGCTCGCGCCGTCGCATACCGCGCACGTACGACTTCCGCCGCCCGACGAAGCTCTCCCGTGAGCACGTCCGCATCCTGCAGATCGCGCAGGAGACCTTCGCCCGCCAGGCGACCACCACCCTCACCTCGATGCTGCGCACCGGGGCCCGGATGGAGCTCGTCGGCATCGAGCAGTTCTCCTACGACGACTACATCGCCACCCTGCCGCCGTCCTACTTCGTGGCGGTCTTCACCCTCGAGCCGCTGGCCGGCAAGGGCGTGCTGGCCTACCCGCTGGAGACGGCGATGGCCATCGTCGACCACATGCTCGGCGGCTCCGGCGAGGGCGAGCAGCCCGTCCGCCCGATGACCGGCATGGAGAGCGCCATCACCGGCCACCTGCTCGAGCGGCTGCTCGCCGAGCTGGGCGAGGCGTTCGCGCACATCACGCCGGTGCAGCCTGTCCTCGATGGCGTCGAGTACAACCCGCAGCTGGCCCAGGCGGCATCGGGGTCGGAGACCGTCATGGTCGCCACCTACAGCCTGCGGATCGGCGAGCGGGAGCCCGAGGCGACCCTCGTCCTGCCGTTCTCCTCCTTCGCCGCGCCGCTGACCAACGCGGCGTCCCCGCAGCTGTCGGAGTCCGCGCGGCACAAGCGGCAGCGGGCGTTCGAGGCGCTGACCGAGCGGCTGGGCGACGTCCCCGTCGACGTCAGCGTGCGGTTCAACCCGATCGTCGTGCCCTCGGGCGACCTGCTGTCGCTGGCCGAGGGCGACGTCCTCCTGCTGCGGCACTCGCAGGACACCCCGCTGGAGGTCACCACCAACGACGTGGTCTTCGCCCAGGCACTCCCCAGCAACCACCGGCGCCGTCTGGCCGCCGAGATCGTCCCCGACACCGGAACCGGCGCAAAGGACCACGCATGACCACCGCCTTCGGCACCTCGTCCGACTCCGACACCATCGCCGCCGCGGTCGCTGCCGCCGCACAGGCCGCGGCGGCAGCGATGCCCGCCGAGCTGGACCTGCGGGCCGGGGACACCGTCGCCGACCCGGACGCCGTCCCGCTGCCCCCGACCCCCGGCGCGGCCGTCACCGCCGCGCTCGGCGGCGAGGTCAGCGGCGACATCGTGCTGGTGCTGTCGGAGGAGATCGTCAGCGCGCTGACCAACTCCCCCGTCGGCGCGATGGACGTCGCGACCGCGCTGCGCCCCGCGCTGGAGGCAGCCGCTGCGGCCCTGGGCAAGGTCCGGGTCGCCGCCGAACGGGTCGAGGACGTCGTCCCGGCGCTGGACGGCCTGCGCGACAAGGGCGTCTTCCTCGCCGTCCCGCTGCTGCAGGGCAGCGAGATCTGCGCGACCCTCGCCCTGCAGGTCACCCTGCCCCGCCCGCGCGAGCGGCGCGGCAGCCTGGACCTGCTGCGCAACGTGGCCATGGAGGTCACCGTCGAGATCGGCCGGACCCGGATGACGGTCGCCGAGCTGCTCTCCCTCCACCCGGGCGAGGTCATCGAGCTGGACCGGGCCGCCGGCGCTCCGGCCGACCTGCTGGTCAACGGCACGCTCATCGCCCGCGGCGAGATCGTCGTGGTCGACGAGGACTTCGGGCTGCGGATCAGCGAGATCGTGACCGACTCCGGCGAGTACGGGGCGCCGGGCGCATGACCTGGATGGTCATCCGCCTGGTGCTGTGCCTCGGCTTCATCGCCGCGGTCCTGCTCTACGCGAGCAAGCTGGCGAAGAAGCGCGGGCTCGGCGGTGCCACCGGCGTCATCGAGGTCGTCGCCCGCCAGCGGATGGGCCGCACCAGCACCGTCTCGGTGCTGCGCGTGGCCGGCCGGGTGCTGGTCGTCGGCTCGACCGAGGAGCAGGTCACCCTGCTGGCCGAGGTCGAGGACGAGGAGCTGCAGGCCGCGCTGGCCGCCCAGCTCGGGCCGGTCGCCGTGGACGAGGACGGCGGCCAGGTGCCGGTGACCCGGCGCATCCCGGTGCCCACCGGCCCGGGAGCCCTGGCCGGCTCGGTGCTGGACAAGAGCACCTGGACGTCGGTCGTGCAGGAGCTGCGCGAGCGGACGGTGCGTCACTGATGGCCACGTCGCTGCGCATGCCGGCCGCCGGCCACCGCCTCCGCCGCTTCGGCTGGCTGCTGCCGCTGGTGATGCTGGCCGTCACCGGGGCCATGTTCGCCCTCGCCGGGCCCGCCCTGGCCGCCCCCGTGGCCCCCACCGCGCCGAGCGAGCCGGTCGCCCCGGTCGTCGACGGCGGCGGGCTGGACATCTCCATCGGTGGGGACAGCCCCAGCAGCGCGGTCACCCTGATCCTGGCGATCACCGTGCTGTCGATCGCCCCGTCGGCGCTGCTGCTGGTGACCTCGTTCACCAAGATCCTCGTGGTGCTGGCGCTGACCCGCAACGCGCTGGGCCTGCCCACCTCGCCCCCGAACCAGGTGCTGACCGGGCTCGCGCTGTTCCTGACGATCTTCGTGATGGGGCCGGTGTTCGGCGACATCAACGAGGTCGCCGTGCAGCCCTACCTGGACGGGACGATCTCCGCCTCGGCCGCCTACGACACCGGGGTGGCGCCGCTGAAGACCTTCCTGCTGGACAACACCCGCGAGGACGAGCTCGAGCTGATGATCGGGCTGTCGGGCGAGGAGCGCCCGGCCGACGAGGCGTCGGTGAGCATGCTGACCCTGGTGCCGGCGTTCGTGCTGTCGGAGCTCAAGAGCGCCTTCATCATCGGGCTGGTCGTGTTCATCCCGTTCCTGGTGCTGGACATGCTGGTCAGCGCCGCCCTGATGGCCATGGGCATGATGATGGTGCCGCCGACGGTCGTGTCGCTGCCGTTCAAGCTGCTGCTGTTCGTGGTGGTGGACGGCTGGTCGCTGATCGCCACCGCCCTCGTGGGGTCCTACGCATGAGCGACGCCGACGTCACCGAGATCGCCACCCAGACGATGGTCGTCGCGGCGAAGGTGGCCGCCCCGATCCTGCTGACCGCCCTGCTCGTCGGCTTCATGATCTCGCTGTTCCAGGCGGCGACCCAGATCCAGGAGCAGACCCTGTCCTTCGTGCCGAAGATGATCGCGGTGGCCATCGCGCTGCTGGTGACCGGCAACTGGGTGCTGGCGACGCTGGTCTCCTTCACCAACCAGCTGTTCGCGTCGCTGCCGCGGTTGCTCGGCAAGGGCTGAGGCCGGGGTGGACCTCGACGTCCCCTCGGCCACGCTGGCGGCGTTGCTGCTCGCCACCGCGCGGGCCACCGGGTTCATCCTGATGGCGCCGCCGTTCAACTCCAGCAGCATCCCGGCACCGGCCAAGGGTGCGCTCGCGCTGGCGTTCTCGCTGGTGGCCTTCCCGCACATCGTCGGCAACCTGCCGGAGGTGACCGCCGGGTTCCTGGTGGTCACCGCGATCACCGAGGCGATCATCGGCGCGGCGCTGGGCTTCATCGTCCAGGTGTTCTTCACCGCCGTGCAGCTGGCCGGCGACATCGTCGACGTGACCGGCGGCTTCTCCCTGCAGCCGGCCTACGACCCGCTGTCGCTGAGCACGCACGGCGTGATCGGCCGGTTGCACTACCTGCTGGCGATCACCCTGATGTTCACCAGCGGGGCGCACCTGCTGCTGGTCCGGGGTTTCGTCACCTCCTACGAGGGGCTGCCCATCGGCGGCTCGCTGCCCACCGACCAGCTCGGGCCGACCCTGCTGACCGCCTTCTCGATGATGTTCCTGGCGGCCCTGCAGATCGCCGGACCGCTGGTGGCCGTCCTGCTGCTGGCCGACGTGGCCCTGGCGCTGCTGTCGAAGGCGGCGCCGGCGCTGAACATCTTCGCCCTCGGCTTCCCGGTCAAGATCATGATCACCCTGACCCTGCTGGGCCTGACCTTCCCGCTGCTGCCGCCGGCACTGGACGGGCTGATGGACACCGCGCTGCGGGCGATCACCTCGCTGCGGAGCGGCTGACGTGACCGGCGACCCGAGCGGAGGTGACTGATGGCCCAGGACGGTCCGGGCGGGGAGAAGACCGAGAAGCCGACACCCCAGAAGCTCAAGAAGGCCCGCAAGGAAGGGCAGATCCCCCGCACCCAGGAACTGGGCACCTGGCTGGGGACGGCGGCGGCGAGCGTGCTGCTGCCGATGCTGGTGGGGAAGGCCTTCGACGAGGTGCAGACCCTGTTCATCCAGATCGGTGCCGTCGCCGACCAGCCCGAGACGTCCGCGCTCACCGCGCTGCTGGGGCAGGCGCTCAGCGTGTTCATGGTCTGCCTGCTGCCGATGGCGCTGGGGATGATGTTCGTGGGCACGCTGTCCTCCGCCGCGCAGGGCGGGGTCACCTTCGCGACCAAGAGCATGAAGCCGACGCTGAACAAGTTGAACCCCTTCCCGGGGATCAAGCGGATGTTCGGCACGCAGGGCATCTGGGAGGCGACCAAGGCGATCATCAAGACGATCGCGCTGGGCGTCGTCATCATCACCACCTCGGACAAGGCGCAGGAGCTGGTCGCGGCCTCCGGCGCCCTGCCGCTGTCGGAGGTCACCCGCACCTTCTGCGACTCGGCGGTGCTGATGTTCCGGGTCGTCGGCATCACCGGCCTGAGCATCGCGATCGCCGACTACGTGGTCGTCCGCAAGAAGATGATGAAGAAGCTCAAGATGAGCCACACCGAGATCAAGCAGGAGCACAAGCAGGCCGAGGGCGACCCGCACGTCAAGGCCCAGCGCCGGGCGACCCAGATGGCCATGTCGCGCAACCGGATGATGTCCGAGGTCGCCGACGCCGACGTCCTGCTGGTGAACCCGACCCACGTCGCGGTGGCGCTGAAGTACGACCCGATGAAGGGCGCCCCCCGGGTGGTCGCGAAGGGGGCCGGCGAGGTGGCGGCCAAGCTGCGCGCCCGGGCCGAGGAGTGCCGGATCCCGATGGTGGCCGACATCCCGCTCGCCCGGGCCCTGCACGGTTCCTGCGAGATCGGCCAGGAGGTGCCGGCGCAGCTGTTCACCGCCGTGGCCCGGGTGCTGGCCTTCGTCATGCACCTGTCCACCAAGGGGGTGCGCGGCGGCATGCACCGGCCCGGCTTCGAGGCCCCCGACCTGGCGGACCTGCCCAAGGCCGGCCGGCGCCGCTGAGAGACGACTCTCCCTCCCCCCACCACTCGCGAGCTCGCGGCGGGCCCCTGCGCGAGGGCCGCCTCCCTCCCGTCCCGTGGGCCGCTCCCCCACCACCGCCCCGGGCCGGTGGGGACGGATGTGACCCACGGGGTCTGCGGGCTGCCTGCGCCCGGCGCTGCGGTACGGACCGTTCCCGGGGCTGCCGAGAAGGTCGGTGAGGAGCGCACCGGCGCAACCACCTCAGCGCCGGAACGGCATCCGCACAGGAACGAGGTCTCGTGGGCAAGCTGACCAAGGCAGCCGTCCCGATCGGCGTCGTGTCGATCGTGCTGATGCTCGTCGTCCCGCTGCCGGCCGCCGTGCTGGACCTGCTGCTGGGCTTCAACATCGCCGCGTCCCTGCTGATCCTGCTGGTGTCGATGAACATCACCCGGCCGCTGGACTTCGCGATCTTCCCCTCGCTGGTGCTCATCGCCACCCTGCTGCGGCTGGCGCTGAACGTCTCCTCCACCCGCCTGGTGCTCAGCGACGGCTACGCCGGCAAGGTCATCGAGGCCTTCGGGCACTTCGTGATCGGCGGCTCGCTGATCGTCGGACTCGTCATCTTCATCATCTTGACCATCATTCAATTCGTCGTGATCACGAATGGCGCCGGCCGCGTCGCCGAGGTCGGTGCCCGCTTCACCCTCGACGCGATGCCCGGCAAGCAGATGGCCATCGACGCCGACCTCAACGCCGGCCTGATCAACGAGACGCAGGCGCGCAAGCGCCGCATCGAGGTCACCGCCGAGGCCGACTTCTACGGCTCGATGGACGGTGCCAGCAAGTTCGTCAAGGGCGACGCCATCGCGGCCATCATCGTGACCCTGATCAACCTGATCGGCGGATTCGCGATCGGGGTCCTGCAGAAGGGCATGGCCCCCGGCGAGGCGGTCTCGACCTACTCGCTGCTGAGCGTCGGTGACGGCCTGGTCTCCCAGATCCCGGCGCTGCTCATCTCCACCGCGACCGGCCTCATCGTCACCCGCTCGGCCGCGCAGGGCGACATGGGCAGCGACCTGCTCGCCCAGCTGGGCCGCAACAAGCAGCCGGTGCGGATCGCCGGCATCGCCTCGATCGCGCTGTGCCTGATCCCGGGCCTGCCCAAGCTGCCGTTCCTGCTCATCGGCGGGCTCTTCCTGCTGGCCGCCAGCCGGCTGACCGAGCAGCCCGAGACCGACGAGGACGACGACGCCCCCGACGAGCTCGCCGCGGCCGAGGCCCAGCCGGACTCCCCCGAGGCCATCGCCGACCGGATGCGGGTCGACCCGCTGGAGCTCGAGGTCGCCTTCGACCTGGTCGAGCTGGTCGACACCGCCCGCGGCGGTGACCTGCTGGACCGGGTGAAGGCGCTGCGCCGCAAGGTGGCCATGGAGACCGGCCTGGTCATCCCGCTGGTCCGCACCCGCGACAACCTCGACCTGCCCGCCTCCCAGTACGTCATCTGGCTCAACGGCGTCCCGGCGGCCAAGGGCTCCTCCCCTGCCGGCACCGTGCTCGCCATCGGCGACCACCTCGACGGGCTGCCCGGCAAGGCCACCCGCGAGCCGGTCTTCGGCCTGGCCGCCAAGTGGGTGCCCGCCGAGCTGCAGCGGCAGGCCGAGATGGCCGGCGCCACGGTGGTCGACCGCTCCTCGGTCATCACCACGCACCTGGCCGAGGTCGTCCGGCAGAACGCCTCCGCGCTGCTGGGCCGGGAGGACGTCAAGGTGCTGGTGGAGATGATCCGCCGCTCGCACCCGGCCGTCGCCGACGAGCTCACCCCCGCACTGCTCAGCCTCGGTCAGGTGCAGCAGGTGCTGCAGGCGCTGCTGGATGAGGGCGTCTCCATCCGCGACCTGGTGCGCATCTTCGAGGCGCTGTCGCTGCGGGCGAAGGTCTCCACCGACCTCGACGGCCTCATCGAGGCCGCCCGCAACGCGCTGGGTGCGGCGATCAGCCACCCCCACGTCACCGAGGACGAGCGGCTGCACGTCATCACCCTGGACCCGTCGTTCGAGCAGCGGCTCCTGGAGTCGGTGCGGCAGACCGAGGGCGGCCAGGTGCTGGCCCTGGACGGCCACACCGTCGACGTCCTGGTCCGCGGCTGCACCGAGCTCCTCGAGGACGCCGAGCGGCTGAACCTCTCCCCCGTGCTGGTCTGCTCCCCGCAGGTCCGCGCTGCACTGTCCCGCCTGGTCCGCCAGGTCCTGCCCCGGCTGTCGGTCATCTCCTACAACGAGGTGTCCCGCACAGCACAGATCGAGTCGCTGGGAGTGGTGAGCGGTGCTGTCGCAATCCGTTGAGGCCGCCACGCGTGACGAGGCGATCGCCGCCGCGCGTGAGCAGTTCGGGCCGTCGGCCCGCGTCGTCGGGGTGCGCCGCATCCGGTCCGGCGGGATGTTCGGTTTCTTCACCAACGAGCGGTACATCGCCGAGGTGGAGGTCGCCAAGGCCACGGACGCCGGTGCACCCGCCGGGTCCAGCGTGCCGGCGGACGCCGCCCGCGCCCCCCGCCCGGCCGCCGCGCCGTCCCTGGACGACCGGATGGCCGAGCTCGCCGAGCTGCTCGGTGCGGTCGCCCCGCAGGCACCGGACGTCGCGCTGTACGACCGGGCCGGCTCCACCGCCGCCCCGGCCGAGCCGGCCCGCCGACCGGTGACCGCCCGCGCTCTCGCGGCCGACCGGATCGCCGCCGACCGGGTCGCCGCCCCGGCCCGGGCCGTCGCCTCCGCCCGCGCCTCCGCCCGCGCCGCTGCCCCCGGGTGGGTCGACGAGTGGATCGACGAGCCCGCACCGAGCCGGTCCACCCCCCGGACGTCCGGCCGGAGCGCCGAGCCCAGGCCGTTCGCCCCCGCCAAGGCCACCCTGATGCTGTCGCCCGACGAGCTGCGGGCCCAGCGCCCGGCGGCCGAGCCGGCCGTCGAGGAGCCCGCGCGCCCGTCCCCGTTCGCCGCCGCCCTCACCCGGATGGTGGCCTCCAGCCCCGTCCAGGCCGCGGCCGAGGCGGCTGCTGAGGTGGCCGCCGTCGAGGCAGCGGCCGCCGAGGAGCCCGCCGCCGCCCTGGAGGCCGCCGCCGCCCTGGAGGCCGCCGCCGTCGAGGCAGCCGCTGCCGAGGCCGCCCGCACCGCCGTCGCCCGGGTCGAGGCAGCCGCCGCCGAGGCCGTTCGCCAGCAGGCCGAGGCCGCGGCGGTCGAGACCGCCCGGGTCGAGGCCGCCCGCACCGAGGCCGCCCGGACCCGCGCCGCCGCCGAGGCGGCCGCCGCTGCCGCCGTCGCTGCGGAGGCCGCCCGGGTGCAGGCCGAGGCCGACGAGGCAGCCCGCCTCGAGGCCGAGGAGGCCGCGCGCATCGAGGCCGCGCGGGCCGAGGCCGAGCGCATCGAGGCGGCCCGGCTGCAGGCCGAGGCAGAGGCCGCCGAGGCCGCCCGCATCGAAGCCGTCCGCGTCGAGGCTGCTCGCGTCGAGGCCGAGCGTCTCGAGGCCGAGCGTCTCGAGGCCGAGGCTGCCGCCGAGGCCGCTCGCCGCCAGGCCGAGGCAGCCGAGGCCGCCCGCATCGAAGCTGCCGGCATCGAAGCTGTCCGCATCGAGGCCGCCCGGCTCCGGGCGGAGGCGGAGGCAGCCGAGGTCGCCCGGATCGAGGCCGCCCGCCTGCAGGCCGAGGTCGCTGCCGAGGTCGCTCGCCGCCAGGCCGAGGCCGAGGCCGTCCGGATCGAGGCCGCGCGCCTCGAGGCCGCTCGCCTCGAGGCCGCGACCCTGGCCGCACGTGCCGAGGCCGAGCTGCCGACGCTGTCCATGGTCGAGTCGGTGCGCAACGCCGACCAGGAGCTCGCCGATCTGCTCGAGGAGGTGCTGGCGGCCAACGGTTCCCGCCGTGGGCGGCACCGCTTCCCCGACGCCCTCGCCGAGGACCACGTCCGCGATGTCCCCCAGCCCTGGGCCTGTGCCACCACGACGCCCAGCGCCTACGACACCGGCTCCCACCGGGTCGACGCCCAGCGGGGCACCGCCTATGCCAGCGACGCCCGTGTCGCACAGCGTGCCGCACAGGTGGCCGCTGCCCAGACCATGGTCGTGGACGCCGTCGTCGTCGACGAGTCCCCGGCCGAGGAGATCCGCCACATGTCACGAAAGACCGAGCCGCAGCGGTGCGCCGTCCCGGTCACGCTGGCCCGTACCGCCAGCGACCCGGCGCCGCTGCCGCTGGACGCGACCATGGTCCTCCCGCCGCTGTCCCTCATGCCGCCGCAGGCGTTCGGGAGCGGCGACCGCCCGGCGCTGCTGGGGCGTCCCGGCGTCCCGCCGGTGCGTCGCGGCCAGCCCCCGGCGCCCGCCACCACCCGCCCCGCGGTGACCACCCGTGCGCACCAGACGACGGCCCCGGTGTCGATCGCCTCGGCGTCGTCCCGTCCGGCGGGCGCGCTGACCTCCGCCGAGGAGACCGGCACCAAGCTGGCCACCGTCACCCGGCTGGTCCCGGCACCGTCCAGCGCGCTGGCCCCGTTCGCGATGACCGGCCCGGAGGAGCTCGAGCTCCGGCTGCTCACCCTCGGCGTCCCCGACCTCATGCTCGGCCCGGACTTCTCCGCCGACGCCGCCGCCCGCGGCGTGTACGCGGCCCTGACCCGGACCCTCACCGAGCACCTGCCCGCCGCCCCTTACGTCGTGGCCGAGCCCGGCGACGTGATCATGGTCGTCGGCCCGGGTGCGGAGACCTTCGCCGCGGCCCGCTCGCTCGCGCTGTCGCTGCGCCTGGAGCCCGAGGACGTGCAGTGGGCCGCCGCCGGCGCGCTGGCCGGCATGGCCCCCGCCGCCAGCCGCATCACCTCGCTGGAGACCGCCCTCGAGCGTCGCCGCACCACCACGACCGACACCGTGACGATCGTGGCCGTCGACGCCCCGCTGCGGACCTCCGGTGGGCCGTGGCTGGAGCACATGCTGTCGGTCTGGAACCCGGCCACCGTGTGGGCGGTCATGGACTCCACCCGCAAGCCCGAGGACCTCGTGCCGTGGCTGGACGCGCTGCCCCGCGTCGATGCCGTCATCGTGGCCGACACCGACGCCACCGCCGACCCGGCCTCCGTGCTCGGCCACGTGGACGTGCCGGTCGCGCTGGTCGACGGCGCCCGCGCCACCGCGCACCGCTGGGCCTCCCTGCTGTGCGAGCGCCTGGAGGAGATGGACGCGTGATCAGCCCGTTCCGGCAGGACGTCGTGGTGACCGGCTTCGTGCTGGCCGTCCCGGTCCTCCTGCTGGCACTGCGCGGCGACTTCACCACCGACGACGTCCTCACCCGGCTGCCGTGGTGCCTGGCCGCGGGCTGGACGGTGGTCACCCTCGTGCGCTGGGCGAGCACCCCGCCGCCCCCGGTCAAGCCCGCCCGGCCGGCCGCGCAGCCCGCCGAGGCCCCGGCCGACGGCAGCCCCGCCCCCACTCCCTGACCGCCGCGCCGACAGCACCTGCGGTCTCCGCGCACCACCTCGCCGCGTGCCTCGTCCGGTCTTCCGCGCGCTCGTGCGTCTGTGCAGGAGCGCACGAGGAGGGGGAAGACCGCAAGGCAGGGACGCCGCGGGCCGCGGTCCGGGTGGGTCAGAGCGGGAGGTCCTCCAGCATCTCGGTCACCAGGGCGGCGATCGGGGAGCGCTCGGAGCGGGTCAGGGCGACGTGGGCGAAGAGGGGGTGGCCCTTCAGGGTCTCGATCACGGCGGTCACGCCGTCGTGCCGGCCGACCCGCAGGTTGTCGCGCTGGGCGACGTCGTGGGTGAGGACGACGCGGGAGTTGGTGCCCAGCCGCGACAGCACGGTCAGCAGGACGCCGCGCTCCAGCGACTGCGCCTCGTCGACGATCACGAACGAGTCGTGCAGCGACCGGCCGCGGATGTGGGTCAGCGGCAGCACCTCGATCAGCCCGCGGGCCACGATCTCCTCCAGCACGTCGGCGGAGACCAGCGCGCCGAGGGTGTCGAAGACCGCCTGCGCCCAGGGCGCCATCTTCTCGTCCCCGCCGCCCGGCAGGTACCCGAGCTCCTGCCCGCCGACGGCGTACAGCGGCCGGAAGATCACGACCTTCTTGTGCGCCCGGCGCTCCATCACCGACTCCAGGCCGGCGCACAGCGCGAGCGCGGACTTGCCGGTGCCGGCGCGCCCGCCCATCGACACGATGCCGATCTCGGGGTCCAGCAGCAGGTCCAGCGCGATCCGCTGCTCGGCCGAGCGACCGTGCAGCCCGAAGGCGTCGCGGTCGCCGCGGACCAGCCGCACCGACTTGTCCGGGGCCACCCGCCCCAGCGCCGAACCGCGGCCGGACAGCAGCACCAGCCCGGTGTGGGTGGGCAGCTCGGCAGCGGCCGGGACGTGCGCCGTCCCGTGCTCGTAGAGGGCTTGGATCTCCTCCTCCTCGAGCCCCAGCTCGGTCATCCCGGTCCAGCCGGCGTCGACGGCGCCCAGCGCCCGGTACTCGTCGGTCGCCAGGCCCAGCGCGGCGGCCTTGACCCGCAGCGGGACGTCCTTGGTGACCAGGCAGACGTCGCGGCCCTCGCCGCGGAGGTTGAGCGCGACCACCATGATCCGGCTGTCGTTGCTGTCGTTGCGGAAGCCGGCGGGCAGCACCGAGGAGTCGCTGTGGTTGAGCTCGACGTGCAGCGTGCTGCCGGCGTCCCCGACCGGGACCGGGGCGTCCAGCCGGCCGTGCAGCACCCGCAGGTCGTCGAGCGCGCGCAGCGTCTGCCGGGCGAACCACCCGAGCTCGGGGTGGTCGCGCTTGGCCTCCAGCTCGCTGATGACCACCAGGGGCAGCACCACGTCGTGCCCCTCGAAGCGCAGCAGCGCGCCCGGGTCGGAGAGCAGGACGGAGGTGTCGAGGACGAACGTGCGGCGAGTGGTCACGAATCGGCTCCCGTGGGGCGCGCGCAGCGCACCCCGGCTCGAGGCGGCCGGGTCCCGGCGCAGGGGCGCAGGACGCGGCCCCCCCTGGTGCACAACGTGAGTTGCAGCCACCGGGCCTCCCGTGGACGACGGGGTGAGCTCGTCGTCCACGGCGGACGCTAGGCCCTCCCGCCGACAGGAACGCCCGCGCGACACACGCTCGTGGGACGTGTGGGCGTCAGTTCGTCAGCTGGACTCCTGCCGGAAACGTCGGACCCCGGGTTCAGCCGTCCCGGCGCGGGCGCACCGCCACCGCGGCCCAGACCACCGGCACCAGCAGCACCGGCCACTCCAGCGGGAGATTCCCGACCCACAGCAGCCCGAGCACCAGGAAGAGCAGCAGCCAGCCCGCCGTCCACAGGCCCAGCGTGCGCCGCTCCCCCGCCGTTCCGCGCGTCACCCGGCCGCGAGCTCGGCGCTGACCCCCGCCGGGGTCAGCGGCTCGTCGAGCAGCCGGAGGAACCGGTCGGCCACCGGCTGCTCGGCCGGGCGGGCGGCCAGCCACGCGGCGAGCAGGTCGTAGCCCTCGACGTAGGTGGAGATGTAGGCCCGCCACAGCGGGTCGGTGAGGAACCGCAGCTGCTGCACCGCCCGGTCGTGGCTGACCAGCCCCCAGCGCTGCAGGTGCGCGGTGACCACGTCGGGGTCGGCGCCCCGGTCGTGCAGCAGGATCGCGGCGTCCTGGCGGACCCGGTTCAGCGGGGCCGCGGCGGCCGCGACCCGCTCGGCCAGGTGCCCGTCGAAGCGCAGCCCGAGGTCGCCGAGGACCTCGGCGGCCCACGGCCCCCAGCCCGCGCCGATCGCGGCCTCGACGCCGAGGTCGGCCAGCCCCTCGGCCATCAGGCACTCGGGGGTGTTGACCAGGAAGACGGTGTGCTCGAGGTGGTGCTCGCGCTCGACCAGGCCGAGCTCCTTGCGGCAGTGCTCGGTGTGGTGGCCGGGGTAGGCCTCGTGCGCCACCAGGTGCGGCAGCTGGCTGAGCCGGTGCGGCAGGTCGGCGTTGATCGCCACCCGCGAGCGGAAGTCGCCCTCGTAGTAGTTGAAGCCCGACCACGGCTTGTCGGTGACCACCTCGTAGGTCACCGTCTCGGCCTCGGGCAGCCCGTACTGCGCCCGGACCCGGTCGCGCAGCGCGGAGGACAGCGCGTGCACCGCCGTCTCCAGCTTCGCCGGCGGGCACTCCTCGCGGCGGCGGTGCACCGCGTAGCGCTCGGACAGGGTGCCGCTGCCGGGCAGCAGCTGCTCGAGCTCGGCGTGCGCGGCGGCGTACTCGGCCGGGTCGCCGAGGGTGACCTGCACCTGGAAGTAGGCCGAGACCTCGTCGATGAAGCCCACCGGCTCCCCGCCCAGCTTGCGGGCCGAGCACTCCAGGCCGGTCAGCTGACCGCGCAGGAACGCCGTGCGGCCGGCCGGCAGGGCCGCGGAGTCGAGCTCGGCCAGCAGCCCGCGGGCCTGGTCGCGCAGCTGCGGCGCGGTCGGCGCCGGCTCGTCGGCCACCTGGGCGCGCAGCCGCCGGTCGCCGGTGTAGGCGTCGACGAACCCGGGCTCCAGCCGGTCGAAGCGCAGCCCCAGCCGCACGTACTCCAGAGGGACGTCGACCGCACCGGCTGCCATGCCCTGCAGTCTCCCAGCCCGCACCCACGGCCCCGCGGGGGGCAGAAGTGGCCACTTTCGCCCCTAGGGGGTCAGCTGCCGAAGCGGCGGTGCCGGGCGGCGTAGGCCCGCAGGGCGCGCAGGAAGTCGACCCGGCGGAACTCCGGCCAGTAGACGTCGGTGAAGTAGAACTCCGAGTGCGCGGTCTGCCAGGTCAGGAAGCCCGACAGCCGCTGCTCCCCGCTGGTGCGGATCACCAGGTCCGGGTCGGGTTGGCCGCGGGTGTAGAGGTGCTCGGCGATGTGCTCGACGTCCAGCACCTCGATCAGCTCGGGCAGCGTCGTCCCGCGGTCGACGTGCTCGGCCAGCAGCGAGCGGACGGCGTCGGCGATCTCCCGCCGTCCGCCGTAGCCGACCGCGAGGTTGACCGTGGCGCCCGGCCGGTCGCGGGTGTCGTGCTCGGCCCGGGTCAGGACGGCGACGGTCTCGTCGGGCAGCAGCTCCAGCGCGCCGACCGCCCGCAGGTGCCAGCGCCGCCCGGGGCCGGCGAGGTCCTGCGCCACGCCCTCGATGATCCGCAGCAGCGGCGTGAGCTCGGGCTCGGGCCGGGTCAGGTTGTCGGTGGAGAGCAGGAAGAGGGTGACCACCTCGACCGCGGCCTCGTCGCACCAGGTGAGCAGGTCGGCGATCTTGTCCGCGCCGCGGCGGTGGCCCTCGCTGACGTCCTCCAGGCCGATGGCCTTCGCCCAGCGCCGGTTGCCGTCGATGATCACGCCCACGTGCCGCGGTGTGTCCGCACCCACCAGGCCGCGGGCCAGCCGGTGCTCGTAGACGACCGTGAGCGCGTCCCGGATCCTCGCGCGCAGCCCCACGACGCCACAGTAGGTCCCCCGTCGCCGGGACGGCCGACGCGGCCCGGCGCGGCCCCCAGCCACCTCACAGGGCACCGGGGATGACGGCGGCCCGCGCGCTCCCTAATCTCGGGTCATGACCGCCTCCTCAGACCACGGGGACGACGTCCGGATCAGCGCGGACGGCGCCGAGCTCCAGGCACCGCTCGGCCAGGCACTCACCGCCGTCCGCGAGGAGGGCGAGCAGCTCGAGGGCGTGACCCACCAGGGTGAGCACCTGCTCACCGACTACGGCGACGCCGACTACGACCACCCCGACACCCGGCCGCGGATGCGCGGCTGGCTGCACCTGTTCGCCTTCTTCGGCTCGATCGTCGCCGCGGCGGTGCTCATCCCGCTGGCCTTCGTGCAGGGCGCCCGCGCCGGCTGGCCGGTGACCGTCTACTGCCTGACCATCCTCGGCCTGTTCGGCGTCAGCGCGACGTACCACCGGCGGCGGTGGTCACCGCGCGGCTGGAAGTGGATGAAGCGCGCCGACCACTCGATGATCTTCCTGTTCATCGCCGGCACGTACACCCCGTTCGCCTTCCTGGCCGTGCCCGAACCGACCGGCTGGTGGCTGCTGGGCGCGGTCTGGACCGGTGCGGCCCTGGGCATCGCGCTCAAGGTGATCTGGCCGCACGCGCCGCGCTGGCTCGGGGTGCCGATCTACCTCGGTCTGGGCTGGGCGGCGCTGTTCGTGCTGGTCGACATCCTGCAGCAGGTGGGCGTCACGGCGATGGTGCTGCTGGCCGTCGGCGGCGTGCTGTACAGCATCGGTGCGGTCGCCTACGCGATGAAGCGGCCCAACCCGTGGCCGGGCACGTTCGGCTACCACGAGGTCTTCCACGCGATGACGATCGTGGCCGCCACCTGCCACTACATCGCCGTCCACTTCACGATCTACAACTCACCGTTCGTCTAGAAGGACCCCCTCGCCCCCCACCACCCGCACGCTCGCGGCGGGGCCCTGCGAGGGGGCCGTCAGGTGAAGGGCGGGCGGTGGTCCAGGCGCAGGGACGCGCGACCGGCCAGCCGCCAGGCACGCGCGACGACGTCCCGGTCGGACTCGGTGACCAGGTTGCCCATCACCCGCAGCGCCACGGTCATCAGCAGTTTCGACCGCATGCCGACCGGACCGGCGGCGGGCAGCAGCCGCGGCACGGTGAGCAACCCGGCCAGCCGGCGGGCGATGGAGAACGCCTCGCCGTAGTGCCGGCGCAGCGCGGCCGGCCAGGCCTGCGACCAGTCGTCCTCGCCGAACAGCCCGACCACCGAGCGGCCGGTCTCCAGGCCGTAGTCGATGCCCTCGCCGTTGAGCGGGTTGACGCACCCGGCGGCGTCGCCGACCAGCGCCCAGTTGCGCCCGGCCACACCGGACACCGCACCGCCCATCGGCAGCAGGGCGCTGGCCGGGGCCCGCACCGCGCCCTCGATCTGCCACTCCTCGCGCCGCTGGTCGGTGTAGAGCTCCAGCAGGCTGCGCAGCCGCACCTCGGCCGGGCGCTTCTCGGTGGCCAGCGTGCCGACCCCGACGTTCACCTCGCCGGCGGCGGCGCCCAGCGGGAAGACCCAGCCGTAGCCGGACAGCAGCTCGCCCTCGGCCCCACGCAGCTCGAGGTGGGAGGAGATCCACTCGTCGTCGCTGCGGCCCGACGTCACGTAGCCGCGGGCGGCCACGCCGTAGGCGGTGTCCTGGTGCCACTCCCGGCCGAGAACCCGGCCCAGCGGGGAGCGGACGCCGTCGGCGACGACCAGCCGGCGGCAGCGCACCGTCGTCGTCGAGTCGTCGGGACGGCGGAACACCACCGCGGACACCCGGTCGCCGTCGCGCTCGACGTCCACGGCCCGGGCGCCCTCCAGCGGCGTCGCGCCGGAGCCCAGGGCGACCTGCCGGATGCGGGCGTCGAGCTCCGTCCGCGGCACCGCGCCGCCGTGGTCGGGCAGCGCGCCACCGGGCCAGGGCAGCAGCAGCTCCTGACCGAACCCCGAGGCACGCAGGCCCCGGTTGCGGCCGTGCCCGCGCACCCAGTCGCCCAGCCCCAGCAGGTCCAGCTCGGCGATCGCCCGCGGGGTCAGCCCGTCGCCGCAGGTCTTGTCCCGCGGGAAGACGGCGGCGTCGGCCAGGACGACGTCGGCGCCGTCCCGGGCGGCCCAGGCCGCGGCCGCGGAGCCGGCCGGACCAGCGCCGACCACGAGCACGTCGGTGTCGGTCGGCTCTCCGGTCTCAGGCACGGGGCCCAGTGTCCCCGGTCCGGCGCGGCCGGGACCAGGTGACCTGATCGTGCGTGCTCCTGGCTCACGGTGTGCGCTGAGCCAGGAGCACGCACGGTGAGCCAGGACGACGGTCAGCCGGCCTGCGGACCGCGGGCGCGGACCTCCTCGACGTGGGCCATCGCCTGGCGCAGCTCGGTCAGCCACTCGTCGGTGTGCTGACCGACCAGCCGGACGGCCCAGACGAGCGCCTCGGACCGGGACCGGGCGACCCCGGCGTCGACGAGGGTGTCCAGCACCAGCCGCTCGGGCTGGCGCAGCCGGGTCATCACGGGCACCGACAGCGTGGTGAACAGCTCACGGACGTCGCCGCAGGACGCGCCCCAGGCGACGGAGCGGCCGTAGCGGACCTGCGCGGCGTCGACGATCTCCATGCGCTGGGCGCGGGTCTGCTCGCGGAAGCGGGCGATGCGGCCGGCGCGGGCGGCTGTCGGGTCGCCGTCGCCGGCGTCGGGCTCGGGGACGGCGCCGACCACTGTGATCTCGTCCCGGTCGACGACCAGCTCGACCGGGCCGGTGAACCACCCGTCGGGCAGCCGGCCGGCGAACCAACCGGCGACCTCGGCGCGCTCGACCGGCGGCGGGGCGTCGGCGGCGCGGCCGCGGGCGCGGCCGCGGCCCGGGAAGCCCTCGGGTGGGAAGCGGTGGTGTGCGTGCACGGGTTCCTCCTCGAGTGAGCGGACGACCCGACTGTAATTATGTAATCAGCCATGCAGGGGCGTCGGCGCTGCGCTCAGAGCGGACAGGTGCCGGGCACGCCACCGGCCGGACGACGGGCGTCGTCCGGCCGGGTGGTGGGAGTGGTACCGGGGTTCAGCGGGCCGGGTGCTCCCCGCCGTCGGGACGGCGGTCGCGCGGTGGCTCGATCGCCAGCGGCGCCTTCCGCAACGTGTCCAGCAGCGCCTGCCCGGGCTGTTGCCGGGTCTGCCCCGGCTGCGGGCCGTCGATCAGCTCCGCGGGGCTGTCGGGCACCGCCACCGGCTGGTCGGCCGGGTCGAAGCTGACCGGGACGCGCCTGACGTGCTTGCCCATCGACCGGCCCAGCAGCAGGACGACGATGAGCAGCACGACCATCAGCAGCAGCCCCAGCGGACCGGCCTTGCCGACGTCCTCGGGCACCTGCTGCTGGGCGGCGGCCAGGACCGTCCACGCGCCGGTCACGCGATGCGCTCCGGGGTGCGGACGCCGGCGAACAGGTCGTCCTCCGGGGTCGGGGAGTCGACGACCGAGCGGACCAGCTCGTAGTCCTCGGTCGGCCAGGTCTGGGTCTGCAGGTCCAGCGGCACGGAGAACCAACGCCCGGTCGGGTCGATCTGGGTGGCGTGGGCGATCAGCGCGGCGTCGCGCACCGGGAAGTACTCCGCACACGGAACGTGCGTGGTCACCCGGTGGGAGATGTCGTTGGCCGGGTCCCACTTGTCCAGCCACTCGGTGTACGGCGACTCGGCGCCGGTGGCCAGCACCGCCTCGTGCAGCGCCTTGGTGCGCGGCAGGGTGAAGCCCATGTGGAAGTAGACCTTGCTGATCTGCCACGGTTCGCCCAGGTCGGGGTAGCGGTCGGGGTCGGCCGCGGCCTCGAAGGCGTACATCGAGATGTCGTGGGTCTTGATGTGGTCGGGGTGCGGGTAGCCGCCGCGCTCGTCGTAGGTGGTCATCACCTGCGGCTTGAACCGGCGGATCAGCTCGACCAGCGGGGCGGCGGCCTCCTCGACCGGCACCAGCGCGAAGCAGCCCTCCGGCAGCGGGGGCAGCGGATCGCCCTCGGGCAGGCCGGAGTCGACGAAGCCGAGGAACTCCTGCTCGACCCCGAGGATCTCGCGGGCGCGGGCCATCTCCGCCGCCCGGATCTCGGTCATCCGCTCCCAGACGTCGGGGCGGTCCATCGCCGGGTTGAGCACCGAGCCCCGCTCACCGCCGGTGCAGGTGGCCACCAGGACGCGGACCCCCTCGGCGACGTACTTGGCCATGGTCGCGGCGCCCTTGCTCGACTCGTCGTCGGGGTGGGCGTGCACCGCGAGCAGGCGCAACTTGTCCGGTTCGGTCACGTTCTCTCCTCGCTGCGCCCGTCGGGCCCGTGCCCGACGATGCCGTGCTGCTGGCCTCCCATCATCCCCCTCCCCCGGGCCTCCCGGCCGGGCACCCGGGGGTCCGGCAGTGTGCCCCGCGCCACGTCGGCGGCCCGAGGACGGCTGCACCCGGCCCCCTTCCGGTGTTAAGTTGCCCGGATTGACCAGAGAGGACCTCCATCGCTGGGGGTCGCCTCATGAGCACCGGGAGTCATCCGTGGGATCCCCCACCGACCAGCAGGACCAGGGCGTCTGGCTGACCCAGGAGGCCCATGACCGGCTGCGGGCCGAGCTCGACCAGCTGATCGAGAACCGCCCGGCCATGGCCAAGGAGATCAACGACCGCCGCGAGGAGGGCGACCTCAAGGAGAACGGCGGCTACCACGCGGCGCGCGAGGAGCAGGGCAAGGCCGAGGGCCGCATCCGCCAGCTCACCGACCTGCTGCGCAAGGCCCACGTCGGCGCGGCGCCCACCACGGCGACCCACGCCGCCCTCGGCACGGTCATCACCATCGCCTTCGACGGCGACGAGGACGACACCGAGAAGTTCCTGCTGGGCTCGCGCGAGATCGCCGGCACCACCGACCTCACCGTCTACTCCCCCGAGTCCGCGCTGGGCGCAGCGATCATCGGTGCCGCGCCGGACGAGACGGTCACCTACACGGCGCCCAACGGCAAGGCGATCTCGGTCAAGGTCCTGGCCGTCGAGCCGTTCGTCCCCTGACCGAGGGCATGACCGGCACGGTGGACGGCGGGCGGGCCCGCGGGCGACGGGCGGAGAACACCGACTTCGTCTGCGGGCACTGCTCGACCCTGGTGCCGGCCAACACCGACGGCCACTACCGCAACCACTGCCCGTGGTGCCTGTGGTCGCTGCACGTCGACGAGCTGCCCGGCGACCGGGCCAGCGGGTGCCGGCAGCTGATGGAGCCCCTCGGCCTGGTGGAGAAGTCGGGCAAGGGCTGGCAGGTGGTGCACCGCTGCACCGCCTGCGGCCACCGCCAGCCCAACCGGCTGGTGCGGGACGGCGCCGCCCCCGACGACCTGGACCTGGTGCTCGAGCTCCCGTGGCTCTGAGCCCCGCCGGCGTCCGGGTGGTCCGCGGGCTCCCCGCCGTGCCGGGGCGCCTGACGACCCCGCTGGTCCTGCTGCTCGTGCTCACGGTGCTGGGCACGGGCGGGTGCTCGTTCCAGGAGCGCGTCTGCCGCTCCGGCGAGTACCCGGTGCGCACCGTGGACCCCACGGACGCCGGGCTCGCCTGCGCACCCGACGGCGAGGAGCCGCCGGCGGGCTACGAACGTTTCCCGGCCGGCGAGGTGCCGGAGTACGTCGACGACGTGTACTGACCGCCCGCTGCTGCGGTCTCGCGCGTGCTCCTGCGGTCCGGCCCGACCGTGAGAGCACGGGGAAGACCGCAGGAGCAGCGGTGCGGGACGTCCACGGGCCCCGCGGACGGCGTCCGCGGGGCCCGTCCGCGTCAGGCCGGGGTGAGGCCGCGGCGGCGGAGCAGCGGGCCGGTGTCGGCGTCCCGGCCGCGCACGGCGCGGAAGGCGCCCAGCGGGTCGACCGACCCGCCGCGGGAGAGCAGCCGGCCGCGGAAGACGTCGCCGTTCTCCCGGCGCAGCCCACCGTTCTCCTTGAACCACTCCACGGTGTCGGCGTCGAGCACCTCCGACCAGATGTAGGAGTAGTAACCGGCCGAGTAGCCGCCGGCGAAGACGTGCTGGAAGTACGTCGTCCGGTAGCGCGGCGGCACCAGGTCGAAGGCGACGCCGACCGCCTGCAGCGCCTGCGCCTCGAACGCCTGCGCGTCGGTGACCTCGGTGTCGGGGGTGATCCGGTGCCAGGCCTGGTCCAGCAGGGTGGCGCCCAGGTACTCGACGGTGGCGAAGCCCTCGCCCCACAGCGCGGCGGCCTCCATCGCGTCGACGGCGTCGGGGGCGAGCGGCTCACCGGTCTCGACGTGCCGGGCGTAGTGCGACAGCACCTCCGGCCACAGCGCCCACATCTCGTTGACCTGGCTGGGGTACTCGACGAAGTCCCGCGGCACGCTGGTGCCGGAGAACCGCGGGTAGGTGACGGCGGAGAACAGCCCGTGCAGCGCGTGGCCGAACTCGTGGAAGAGGGTGGTGACCTCGTCCATCGTCAGCAGCGTGGGCTGCCCGGCCGCAGCGCGGGTGACGTTGAGGCAGTTGAAGACGACCGGGCAGGTGCCCAGCAGCCCGGACTGGTCGACGAACGAGCTCATCCAGGCCCCGCCGCGCTTGCCGTCGCGGGCGAAGAAGTCGCCGAGGTAGAGCCCCACCGGTGCACCGTCGGCCCCGAACACCTCCCAGACCCGGACGTCGGGGTGGTAGCCCTGCAGGTCCGGGCGCGGGCTGAACGTGTAGCCGTAGAGCAGCTCCGCGGCGCGGAAGACACCGTCGACGAGCACCCGGTCCAGCTCGAACCACGGCCGCAGCGCGCCGCTGTCGACGGCATAGCGCTCGGCCCGCACCCGCTCGGAGTAGTACGCCCAGTCCCAGGCGGCCAGCTCGACGCCGTCGGCGGCGGCCAGCTCGGCGAGCACCTCGGCCTCGGCGTGCGCGTTGGCCATGGCCGGGGCGACCAGCGCACCGAGCAGCTCGTCGACGGCGGCGGAGGTGCGCGCGGTCTGGTCGGCGGCGATCAGGTCGGCGTGGGTGTCGAACCCGAGCAGCCGGGCGCGGACGGCGCGCAGGTGGGCCATCTCCGCCGCGATCGGCCCGTTGTCGTGCTCGCCGGACGATGCGCGGGTGAGCGAGGCCTCGTGCAGCCGGCGCCGCAGCTCCCGGTTGCGCAGCTTGGCCATCGCCGGCTGGCCCGAGGGCAGCACCAGGGTGAGCAGGAAGCCCTCCTGCCCGCGGTCGGTCGCCGCCCCGGCCGCGGCCTCGACCTCGGCCGGGCTCAGGCCGTCGAGTTCGGCGGCGTCTGTGACCCGCACCGCGGCGGCCTCGGTGGCCACGACCAGGTTCTGGCCGAACGTGGTGGAGCGCTCCGACAGCCGCTGGTTGAGCTCGCGGAGCTGCTCGCGCCCGGCGTCGTCGAGCCCGGCACCGGCCAGCACGAAGTCCAGGTGGTACCGCTCGACCAGGCGCAGCGACTCCTCGTCCAGCCCGGCGTCGTGCCGGCCGGCGTGGACGGCGTCGATGCGGGCGAACAGGGCCGGGTCCAGCCGGAGCGCGTCGGAGTGCGCGGCCGACAGCGGCGCGACCTCGCGCTCGATCCCGCGCAGCTCGTCGCTGGACATCGACGACGACAGGTTCCAGAAGACCGCCTGCGCCCGGCCCAGCAGCGCACCGGAGCGCTCGAGGGCGACCACGGTGTTGTCGAAGGTGGGGTCGGCCGGGTCGGCGAGCAGCGCGTCGACCTCGGCCCGCTGGGCGGCCATCCCGGCCAGCAGCGCCTCGCGGCAGTGCTCCAGCGTGATGTCGGCGAACGGCGGCAGCTCGTAGGGCAGCGGAGACGGGGCCGCGAACGGGTTGGCCGGGGACAGGGTCTGGGGTGCCGGCGCGGCGGCCGGTTCGACGGTGCTCATCGACCCCATCTTCGCCCCGCGCCCCGGCCGGCCGTCACCTGGACGACCGGCCGGCCCTGACTCCCCCGCCGGTACGGCCTCGCTGCCGGGGCCCGCCGCGAGCTCGCTCGTGGTGGGGAGCAGCGAGGTCCTTGTTCAGCGGGAGGAGGTGCGCAGGTAGGCCCGCACCGACAGCGGGATGAACACCGCCAGGATCGCCGCGGCCCACAGCAGCGTGTAGAGCACCGGGTGCTGCAGCGACCACGCTGCGGACTCGGGCGCGCCGGCCGGGATGTTGCCGAACAGCTCGCGGGCTGCCTGGGTGACGGTGGAGACCGGGTTCCACTCGGCGACGTGGCGCAGCACCGCCGGGAAGCCCTCCAGCGGCACGAACGTGTTGGCGACGAACGTCAGCGGGAAGATCACGATGAAGCTGGCGTTGTTGACCACCTCCGGCGTGCGGACCAGCAACCCGACCATGGCCATCAGCCAGGAGATGGCGTAGGCGAAGACCAGCAGGATCAGGAACCCGCCGATGGCCTCGGCGATCGAGGAGTGCACCCGCCAGCCCACGACGAGCCCGGTCAGCGCCATGACCGTGATGGAGACGGCGTTGAGCCCGAGGTCGGCGACGGTGCGGCCGATGAGCACGGCGGAGCGGGCCATCGGCAGCGAGCGGAACCGGTCGATGAGGCCCTTCTGCATGTCGTCGGCGAGGCTCGACCCGGTGATCGTGGAGCCGAAGACCACGGTCTGGGCGAAGATGCCCGGCAGCAGGAACTCGGCGTAGGTGATGCCGTCGGGGAGGTTGATCGCCCCACCGAAGACGTACCGGAAGAGCACCACGAACATGATCGGCGACAGCGTCGCGGCCACGATCAGGTCGGGCACCCGCTTGACCTTGATCAGGTTGCGCCGGGTGATGACGAGGCTGTCGGAGACGGTCTCGGCCAGGGTGCTCATCGGGGGGCTCCTGCAGGGGCGCTGACGGTGGTCCGGTCCGCCTGGTCGGCGGTCGGTTCGGCGTCCTCGGCGCCGTGCCCGGTGAGGGTGAGGAAGACGTCGTCGAGGTCGGGGCGGCGCAGCCCGATGTCGAGCACCTCGGCCGCGACGCCGGACAACCGGCGCAGCGCCTCGGCGAGGGTCTCCGTGCCGCCGGTGACCGGCACCGACAGCCGGCGGGTCTGCGGGTCGGCGTGCAGCTCCCCGTGCGCCAGCGGCCGCAGCGCGTCGGTGACCGCGGCCAGCTGCTCCGTGGTGCGCACGGTGAGCTCCAGCCGCTCGCCGCCGACCTGGGCCTTGAGCTCGTCGGCGGTGCCGCGGGCGATGACCCGGCCGCGGTCGATGACCACCATCCCGTCGGCGAGGCGGTCGGCCTCCTCCAGGTACTGGGTGGTGAGCAGGATCGTCGTCCCGTCGTGGACCAGGTCGGCGATGAACTCCCACATGCCCAGCCGGCTGCGCGGGTCGAGCCCGGTGGTGGGCTCGTCGAGGAAGAGCACCCGCGGCCGGGCGATCAGCGAGGCGGCGATGTCGAGCCGGCGGCGCATGCCCCCGGAGTAGGTCTTGGCCGGGCGCCCGGCGGCGTCGACCAGGTCGAAGCGCTCCAGCAGCTCGCCGGCCCGGACCCGGGACTCCCTGCCCCCCAGCCGGTGGAGCCGCCCGACCATCTCCAGGTTCTCCCGGCCGGTCAGGTACTCGTCGACCGCGGCGTACTGGCCGGTCAGCCCGATCGTGGCGCGCGCCTGGTCGGCCTGGGTGACGACGTCGAGGCCGTTGACCCGGGCGCGGCCGGCGTCGGGGCGGAGCAGGGTGCTGAGGATCCGGACGACGGTGGTCTTGCCCGCCCCGTTGGGACCCAGCAGCCCGAGGACGGTGCCCTCGGGCACGGTGAGGTCGACCCCACCGAGCGCGGTGTTCTCCCCGAAGCGCTTGACCAGCCCCTCGACGACGACGGCGTTGCTCATGCCGCGCACGGTAGAGCCGCCCGCCGACAGCTTGCACAGGCTCTTCCGGAGATCCGGCGGGTCCGTTGCACGAGCACTCCTGTCGACGACGCGCGGGCCACCCGCCGCCGGGCGCGGCGGGTCAGAGGTGAGGACCGGCGCCGTCCGGGGAACTCATCGGTGGGTCAGTCGACGCGCACCGCGTACCCGGCCGCGGCCAGGGCCGTCAGCACGGCCGAGGCGTGGTCGGGGCCCTGGGTCTCCAGGTGCACGCCCACCAGCACCTCACCGAGGTCGAGGCTGGGCGTGGTCCGCTCGTGCTCGACCGACAGCACGTTGGCCCGCAGCCCGGCGAGCTCGCGCAGCAGCCCGGCCAGCGAGCCGGGCCGGTCGGGCACCTGCACCCGCAGCGACAGGTAGCGGCCGGCGGCGGCCATGCCGTGCTGCACGACCTTGAGCATCAGCACCGGGTCGATGTTGCCGCCGGAGACGACTGCCACCACCGGCGGGGCGAAGGCGCCGGGGTCGGCCAGCACCGCGGCGACCGCCGCGACCCCGGCCGGCTCGACGACCAGCTTGGCCCGCTCCAGGCAGAACAGCAGCGCCCGGGACAGGTCGCCCTCGGTGACGGTGACGACGTCGTCGACCAAGCCGGCGACGTGGGCAAGGGTGAGGTCGCCGGGGGCGGCGACGGCGATGCCGTCGGCCATGGTGGCCATCGCGGCCAGCTGCACCGGGTGCCCGGCGGCCAGCGAGGCCGGGAAGGCGGCGGCCGCGGCCGCCTGGACGGCGACGACCCGGACGTCGGGACGGCGGGACTTCACCGCGGCCGCGATCCCCGACACCAGCCCGCCGCCCCCGGTGCACACGACGACGGTGGCCACCTCGGGGCACTGCTCCAGAACCTCCAGGCCCACGGTGCCCTGCCCGGCGATGACGTCGGGGTGGTCGAACGGGTGGATGAGCACCTTCCCGGTCTCGGCGGCGAACTCCACCGCCGACACCATCGCCTCGGTCAGCGTCGCCCCGCCGAGCCGGGCGTCGGCGCCGTACCCACGGGTGGCCGCGACCTTGGGCAGCGGCGCGCCCGTGGGCATGAAGACGGTCGCCGCGGCGCCGAGCTCGCGCGCGGCGAGCGCCACGCCCTGGGCGTGGTTGCCGGCGCTGGCGGCGACCACCCCGCGGGCGCGCTCGGCGTCGGTGAGCCGGGCGATCCGGGTGTAGGCGCCGCGGATCTTGAACGAGCCGGCGCGCTGCAGGTTCTCGCACTTGAGCCACACCGGCCCACCGACCCGGTCGGCCAGGGCACGGGAGTGCTCGAGCGGGGTGCGGCGGACGACGCCGTCGAGCAGCACGGCGGCCGCCTCGACGTCGGCACCGCTGACCAGGGGCACTGCACCGGGGACGACCACCCGCTGATCTTCCCGCACGCGCGGTCGCCGGGCCGACGGGCACCCGGCTGCCACTCCTCCGTCGTACCGTGGTCGAGGTGATGGACGCCGCACCGCAGCAGACCCCGCAGTCCCCCACCCCTCCCGCTCCCACGACCCTGGGCGAGCTCCGCGCCACCGGGGTTCCCGCCCGGCCGGTCAAGGCCGAGCTCCGGGCCAACCTGCTCGCCCGGCTCGCCGCCGGTGAGCCCACCCTGCCCGGCATCGTCGGGTTCGAGGACACCGTCGTCCCCGAGGTCGAGCGCGCCCTCATCGCCGGCCACGACCTCGTGCTGCTCGGTGAGCGCGGGCAGGGCAAGACCCGGCTCATCCGCACCCTGGTCGGCCTGCTCGACGAGTGGACGCCGGTGCTGGCCGGCAGCGAGCTCAACGAGCACCCGCTCAGCCCCATCAGCGTGTGGGGGCACCGCCAGGTCGCCGAGCACGGCGACGCGACCCCGGTGGGCTGGCAGCACCGCAGCGAGCGCTTCGGGGAGAAGCTGGCCACCCCCGACACCAGCGTCGGTGACCTGATCGGCGACGTCGACCCGATCAAGGTCGCCGAGGGCCGCACCCTCGGTGACCCCGAGACGGTCCACTACGGCCTGGTCCCGCGCACCAACCGCGGCATCTTCAGCATCAACGAGCTGCCCGACCTGGCCGAGCGCATCCAGGTGGCGCTGCTCAACGTGCTCGAGGAGCGGGACATCCAGATCCGCGGCTACCGGGTGCGGCTGCCGCTGGACCTGCTGCTGGTGGCCAGCGCCAACCCCGAGGACTACACCAACCGCGGGCGGATCATCACCCCGCTCAAGGACCGCTTCGGCGCCGAGGTGCGCACGCACTACCCCCTCGAGCTGCGCGATGAGATCCGGCTGCTGGAGCAGGAGGCGCAGACCACCTGGCTCGGTACCGAGGGCTTCGATGCCCCGCTGGTGCCCGCGCACCTGGTGGAGATCGTCGCCCGGTTCACCCGCCTGGTGCGCGAGTCCAGCTCCGTCGACCAGCGGTCGGGCGTCAGCGCCCGGTTCGCCATCGCCGGCCTGGAGACCGTCGCGGCCTCCGCCGTCCGGCGGGCTGCAGTGGCCGGCGAGGCCCGGCCGGTGGCCCGGGTCGTCGACCTGCCCAGCATCGTCCCGGCCAGCCGCGGCAAGGTCGAGTTCACCGACGCAGGTTCCGACAGCGACGACGACCGCGACCTGGAGGTGCTGGAGCACCTGCTGCGGCAGGCAACCGCGCAGACCTTCCGGGCCCGCTGCGGCGGGTTGGACCTGACCGGCCTGCAGGCGCACTTCACCGGCGGCGACACCGTCGAGTCCGGCGATCTGGTGCCGGCCGGTCAGCTGCTCGGCCAGCTGGGCACCGTGCCGAACCTGGCGCAGCTGCTGGGCCGGCTCGGCGTGCCGGAGGGCGAGGAGTCCGCCGAGCAGGCCGCGGCCGCCGTCGAGTTCGCGCTCGAGGGGCTGTGGCTCACCCGGCGGCTGGCCAAGGACACCGACGGCTCCCGCACGATCTACGGGGCCTGACGTGCCCGGTCAGCGCAGGGGCCCCCGGGGGTACCGGTACGGCAAGTGGGCCGGTGGGCCGGACCCGCTGGCCCCGCCCTACGACGTCGCGGCCGCCGTCGACGAGATCGGCGACCAGGTGCTCGCCGGCGCCGGCGTCCGCGAGGCGATGCGCGACCTGCTGCGCCGCGGCGTCGACGGGCAGCGCGGGCTGGACCAGCTGCGGCGCGACGTCCGCAAGCGGCTGAAGCAGGCCCGCAAGGCCGGCCGGATGGACGGCACGCTGGAGGAGGTCCGGGAGCTGCTGGACCGGGCGGTGCAGGCCGAGCGGAGCGCACTGTTCCCCGACCCGGAGGACGCCGCCCGGCTGGCCGAGCACGAACTGGACGCCCTCCCGGCCGACACCGCCGGCGCGGTGCGGGCGCTCAAGGACCACGCCTGGCGCTCCCCGGACGCCGCTCAGGCCTACCAGCAGATCCAGGACCTGCTGCGCCAGGAGGTCTTGGACAGCTCGTTCCAGGGCATGAAGCAGGCGCTGCAGCAGATGGCCGATGGCGACGGCGCGGGGATGCAGGCGGTCAAGGACATGGTCGCCGACCTGTCCGCGCTCGTCGACGCGCAGAACCGCGGCGAGGACACCGACCAGCAGTTCGCCGACTTCATGGACAGGCACGGCGACTTCTTCCCCGACCGGCCCGGGTCGGTCGAGGAGCTGATCGACTCCCTCGCCCGCCGGGCGGCCGCGCAGGAGCGGATGATGGCCGGGTTGTCGCCGGAGCAGCGCGCGGAGCTCTCGGACCTGATGGGCCAGGCGATGGGCGACCTGGGCCTGCAGAGCGAGCTGGCGCACCTGGGCGACGCGCTTCGGCAGGCCCGCCCCGATCTGCCCTGGGGCCAGGGGGGGCCGGTGCCCGACGGCCAGCAGGGGTTGGGCATGGGTGACGCCACCAGCGCCGTCGCCGAGCTCGCCGACCTGGAGGCACTCAGCCAGCAGCTGTCCCAGGGCTACGCGGGGGCGTCGCTGGCCGACGTCGACGAGGAGCTGCTGGCCCACGCGCTGGGCCGCTCGGCCGTCGACGACCTGGCCGCGCTGCGCCGGCTGGAGCGCGAGCTGGAGCGGCAGGGGTACCTCAACCGCAGCGAGGGCAAGCTGGAGCTCTCCCCCAAGGCGGTCCGCCGGCTGGGCGCCACGGCGCTGCGCCGGGTGTTCGCCCAGCTCTCGGCTCCCGGCCGCGGTGAGCACGACGTCGCCGACGCCGGCGCCACCGGGGAGCTGACCGGGGCGTCGCGGGAGTGGCGGTTCGGCGACGAGCAACCGCTGGACGTCGTCCGGACGGTCCGCAACGCCGTGCTGCGCAGCGCCGGCACCCCGCGGGGGGACGGCCAGCGCAGGGTGCAGATCGCCGTCGAGGACTTCGAGGTGGTCGAGACCGAGCGCCGCACCGGTGCCGCGGTCGCGCTGCTGGTCGACCTGTCCTACTCGATGGCGCTGCGCGGCACCTGGGGCGACGCGAAGTCCACCGCGATGGCGCTGCACTCACTGGTGACCACCCGCTTCCCGCAGGACGCCATTGAGATCATCGGCTTCTCCTCCACCGCGCAGGTGCTGCGCCCCGAGGAGCTGGCCGAGCTGTCCGTCGACACCCTGCAGGGCACCAACCTGCAGCACGGGCTGATGCTGGCCCGCCGGTTCCTGGCCCGGCACCGGGACGCCGAGCCGGTGGTCCTGGTGGTCACCGACGGCGAGCCGACCGCCCACCTGGAGGACGACGGGACGCCGTACTTCTGCTGGCCGCCGATGCCCGAGACGATCGCCCGCACGGTCGCCGAGGTGGAGAAGGTGGCCCGCTCCGGCGCGACGATGAACGTCTTCGCGCTGGACCCGGAGCCCGGGCTGGTCGAGTTCGTGCACGACATCACCGCCCGGGCCGGCGGCCGGGTCTTCCAGCCGTCGAGCGACCGGCTGGGTGAGTACGTGGTCGCCGACTACCTGCGGGCCCGCCGGGGGCGCCGGTGATCGACCTGATGGCCCGGAACCGGCCGACTTTGCAGACAGCCGGTTGCTGATCCGGTACGAACGGTTACCTGATTGAGCAGGCCGCGGATCGGGAACACTGGGAGGATGAGCATCGACGCAGCGACCAGGACGGTCACGATCGAACGGGTCGCCGCGGCGACGACTTTCCCACTGCGGGCGCAGGAGCTCCGCCAGGGCCGACCGGTGGAGATCGACGAGGACGACGCCCCGTACACCCTCCACCTCGCCGCTCGGATCGACGGTGGCCAGGTCGTCGGTGTCGTGCGTTTCCACCCGCGGGACTGCCCGTGGCGGGAGGGCGAGGGCTCCTGGCAGCTGCGTGGCATGGCCACCGACCCGCTGGTGCGCGGGCTCGGCGTGGGCCGCGCGCTGGTCGCCGAGGGGCTGTCCCGGGTCGCCGCCCGCGGCGCGCAGCTGGTGTGGTGCGACGCCCGCGGTGCCGCCGTCGGCTTCTACGAGCGGATCGGCTTCACCAGCGTGACCGACGACTACGACCTGCACCCCGTCGGGCCGCACCGCGGCATGCTGATCGAGCTGCCGATCCGCTGACCCGGTGCGGCCCGCCGGGCATCAGTCCCCCGGGTGGGCGCCGTTGGAGCTGATCCCCGGGACCCGCCCGGCCCGGAACGCGTCGACGAACAGCCGGTGGTCGTCCTGGGTCCGCCGGGCGTAGGCGTGCGCGAAGGCGACCAGGTCGGCCACGAACTCCTCGCGGCGGTCGCCCATGAGCTCGGTGAGCGCCTCCTCGGTCTGGAACGGCACCAGCGTGTGGTCGCTGTCGGCGTCACCCACGCAGTGCAGCTTCGCCGTCGCCCGGCCCAGCTGGGCCACCACCGTGGCGATCTCGTCGGGCTCGGTCAGGTCGTCCCAGTCCAGGTCGCTCTCGTAGGGCGAGAGCTCCTGCACCACGAAGCCGACCCCGCCGATCTCGGTGTGCCCCAGGAACTGGGAGGCGTTGGCCTGCAGGGCCCGCTGGCTCACCGCCGTCCGGTGGCCGTGGTGCTCGAAGTACCCGCTGATCTGCGGGTCGCGGACGATCCGGCTGGGTGCGGCCACGTTGCCCTGCTTCAGCGACAGGACGACGTCGTTCTCCAACGCCTGGTCGTACCCCTCGATGAGCACGGTGTAGGCGGGCAGCCCGGCGCTGCCGATCCCGAAACCGCCGGTGCCGACGACGTCCTTCACGTCGTAGGCGACGTCCCGCGTGCGGCGCGGCGGGTGCACCGTGTCCTTCCAGCGGTCCAGCGCACGCAGCACCTCGGCCCGCTCGTCGTCGTCCAGGCGCCGGTTGCGCGGCAGGTCGGCGAACCGCCGCTCGAAGCCCTCGACCACGGTGACCCGGTCGAGCAGCCCGATCCGGGTGCGGGCCGTCGTCGCCAGCACCACGTCGTGCACCGCGCCCTCGGTGTTGTCCCGGGTCAGGGCGAAGGAGCGGTCCTCGTCGGAGCGGGTGAAGGCCTCGACCTGGTCGAGGTAGGAGGAGAGGAAGACCCCCAGCAGCTCGCCGATGACGTCGTCGCCCAGCGCCTTGCGCCAGGCGAGCAGGGCGAAGCTGGCGGCGAACCGGCGCAGGTCCCAGCTGACGTGCCCCAGGTAGGCCTCGTCGAAGTCGTTGACGTCGAAGACGATCCGGCCCTCGCCGTCCATGTAGGTGCCGAAGTTCTCCGCGTGCAGGTCGCCCTGGATCCACACCCGCGACGTCCGCTCGTCACACCAGCGGTCCTCCAGCGTCGCCATGTCGGCGTAGAACAGGCAGGCCGAGCCGCGGTAGAACGCGAACGGGTCGGCGGCCATCTTGCGGAACTTGGTCCGGAAGGCGTCCGCGTCGGCAGCCATCAGGTCGGAGAAGGCGTCGACCAGCACGTCGATGATCTGCTGGCTGCGGACGGCGTCGTCCGGGCGGTCGTTCGGAGGGGTGGGATCAGCTCGGTCGGGCACGGCCCCACGGTAGGGGGCAACTAACCTGGCTCCAGGTGCTCCGCGCGCACGATGCGGCTGCGGAGCCGGCAGAGGGGGCGGTCGCGTGACGCGAGCGAGCAGGGCTCGCCGGCTGGCGACCGGGGCCGTCTACGGCGGTGGCGGGGTCGGCCTGGCCGGCGCGGCACTGGTGACGCTGCTGCGCGAGGAGGCCCGGGCGGCCCGCCGCACGGTGCAGTCCCACCGCACCCAGGCCGACCCGCCCACCGGCAACGGCCGGTACGGGCGCGGACCGGGCACCCCCGTCGTGCTGGCGGTGCTGGGTGACTCCAGCGCGGTCGGGCTCGGCGTGGAGCGCGCCGCCGACACCCCGGGGGTGCTGCTCGCCTCGGCGCTGGCCGAACTGGCCGAGCGCCCCGTCCGGCTGGTGAAGTTCGCGGTGTCCGGGGCGACGTCGGCCCGGCTCGACGCCCAGGTGGACCTGGCGCTCGCCGAGCACCCCGACGCCGCGGTGATCATGATCGGCGCCAACGACGTCACCAGCCGCACCCGGCCCGCCACGTCCGTCGCGCACCTGGCCGAGGCGGTCCGCCGGCTCGAGGAGTCCGGCTGCAAGGTCGTCGTGGGCACCTGCCCGGACCTGGGCACGATCCGGCCGATCCGCCAGCCGCTGCGGCTGCTGGCCCGCCGGTGGAGCCGCAACCTGGCCGCCGCGCAGACCATCGCCGCGGTGGCCGCCGGGGGCCGCACGGTCTCCCTGGGCTCGGTGCTCGGGCCGGCGTTCGCCAGCGACCGGACGATGTTCAGCAGCGACGAGTTCCACCCCTCGGCGGCCGGTTACGCCGCCGCCGCCGCGGTGCTGCTGCCCTCGGTCGCCGACTCCCTCGGCGTCTGGCCGGCCGAGCTGGACCGTGGTCTGCGGCTGCGCCGCAACACCGTCCGCCCGATCGCGCAGGCCGCCGCCAAGGCCGCCGGCCGCACCGGCACCGAGGTGCAGCCGACCGCCGTCCGCGGGTCGGAGAGCGGCCCGCGCGGGCCGTGGGCCCGGCTGCGCCGGCGCGCACCGACGGAGATCGCGGCAGCCGACCAGGTCCAGGTCGCCACGGAGCCCGTCGACTCCTGACCCCGGCAGCCGCCCAGCCCCGGTTGATCATGACCGTGTTGCCGGTCGACCTGCCGTGGCACGGCGGGTCACTGGCCAGATCCCCATGATCAACGGCCACGCAGGCGGCCCCGGACACGACCGTGGCCCGGCCCCCTCGCGGGGACCGGGCCACGGTCAGGTGGTGCTGGAGACGATCAGTCCCGGAAGTAGCTCAGCAGACGCAGGATCTCCATATACAGCCAGACGACCGTGACGAGCAGGCCGAAGGCGATGTACCAGGCGAACTTCGGCGCGACGCCGCGGCGGATCGCCTCGTCGGCCATGTCGAAGTCGAGCAGCAGCGAGAACGCCGCGACACCGATGACGACCAGGCTAAAGATGATCGCGATCGGGCTGCCGTCGCGCAGGCCGAGGCCGCCGGGGGTGAAGAAGCTGGCGACCAGGTTGACCAGCACGAGCGCCAGCACGCCGAACAGCGCACCGACGATCCAGCGGGTGAGCTTCGGGGTGACCCGGATGGCACCGGTCTTGTAGACGATGAGCATCCCGGCGAAGACGCCGAAGGTGCCGATCACCGCCTGCATGACGATGCCGCCGCCGAAGTTGGCGTCGTACAGCTCGCTGATCGCCCCGACGACGACGCCCTGCAGCGCGGCGTAGGACAGGGTGGCGACCGGGTTGGCGATCTGCTTGAACGAGATCACCATCGCCAGCACGAAGCCCACCAGCACGGCGGGCAGCGCGAGGCCGATGGCGACGCCGTCCGGCACCAGGGTCCAGGTCGCGGCGGCGGCCAGGACGGTCACCAGGAAGGTGAGCCCGGTCCGGGTGACGACGTCGTCCATCGTCATGTAGGCGCGGTCGGTGGCCGCGTACGGCGACTGGGCCGGCTTGCCGTACGGGTCGTACTGGGTGGGCGCGCCGCCCATCGTCTGCTGCGGGCCTGCGCCCCAGCCGGCGGACTGGCCGTTGCCGGCCGCGGGGAAGCCCCGACTGAAGGCCGGGTTGCTGCTGGGCATCGTCATCTCCTCGAGGTGACTGGTCGGGCCGTGGGGCCATGAGTACGCCCCACGCTGCCTGTTCCAACGCCAGGTGGGGGCGGCGAGTTCCCGATCCGGCCCGGTCACCCGGACGAGTGCCCCCGGTCGGGTTCGAACCGACACTGGGACCCTTTTAAGGGGCCTGCCTCTGCCGATTGGGCTACGGGGGCGGTCGGGTGGCGGGCTCGTCGCTGCCTGAGCTTGCCAGCTCCGTCGCACGGCTGAGCACGGCGTCCAGCATCGGCTCGGTGAGCTTCCCGGTGAAGGTGTTCTGCTGGCTCACGTGGTAGCTGCCCAGCAGGGTCAGCGGCCCGCTGGGCCCGGTCAGCGACACCTCCACCCCGTGCCCGAAGGCCGGCCGCGGCCGGGGCAGCGGCACCCCCGCCCCGGCCAGCACCGGCCACAGCGCCTGCCAACCGAACCCGCCGAGGACGACGACCACCCGCAGCCGGGGCAGCAGCGCCAGCTCGCGGGCCAGCCACGGCGCGCAGGTGTCGCGCTCCCCGGGCGTCGGGGCGTTGGCCGGCGGGGCGCAGCGGACGGCGGCGCACACCCGGACGTCGGTGAGGGCCAGCCCGTCGTCCCGGTGCACCGAGGTCGGCTGGTTGGCCAGCCCGGCCCGCCACAGCGCGGCGAAGATCCAGTCACCGCTGCGGTCGCCGGTGAAGACCCGGCCGGTGCGGTTCCCGCCGTGCGCCGCCGGCGCCAGCCCGACGACGGCGATCCGGGCGTCGGCCGGGCCGAGGCCGGGCACCGGGCGGCCCCAGTACTCCTCGTCGCGGAACGCGGCCCGCTTGACCTCGGCCACCTCCTCGCGCCAGGCGACCAGCCGGGGGCAGGCGCGGCAGCCGGAGATCCGCTCGTCGAGGACGGCCAGCTCCCGGGAACCGGCGGCCCCGCGCCGCACCCCGCCGGCGCTGCGGGTGACCGGGAAGCCGTCGGCGTCGGGTGCCATGGGAGACAGCAGAGCACGCGACCGGGAGGCGCGCTGGGGGCACCCTGGGGCAGGATCGGGGGCGTGGCGAAGAAGAAGCAGGAGCAGAAGGAGTCGGGCCTCTACAAGGTGATCGGTCTGGGGCTGACCGTCCCCGCCGGGATCGCGGTCAAGAAGCTCGCCGACACCGCGTGGCTGAAGGTCCGGGGCTACCCGCCGCCGAAGAACCCGGCCGCCCCCGGGGTGGGCTGGCCCGAGGCGCTGGCCTGGGCCGCCGTCTCCGGCGCGCTCATGGGCGCCGGCCGGCTGGTCGCCGCCCGCGGGGCCACGTCGGTCTACCAGTCGATCACCGGCGAGCTGCCCCCGGACGCGAACGCCGACAGCCCCGCCTGAGAAAGGACCCCGTTGCCCCCCACGCTTCGCAAGCTCAGCGCGGGGCCCTGCAACAGGGCCGGACGTCCCTGACGCCGCGGGCGGCGTCAGGGACGCGCGAGGCGGAGGGCGATGCCGTCGAGGATGTCGTGCTCGCTGACCACGACCTCGTCGAGGTCGAAGGCGTCCATGAGCACCCGCAGGATCAGCGAGCCGGCGCCGATCACGTCGACCCGGCCGGGGTGCATGACCGGGTACGCGGCCCGCTCGGCCCGCGTCGCGGTGAGCAGCCCGGCGGCGACCGAGCGCACGGCGGCGACCGGGATCCGGGAGCCGTGGATGGCGTCGGGGTCGTAGCCGGGCAGCTGCAGCGCGAGCGCGGCGACGGTGGTGACCGTGCCGGCCACCCCGACGAGGGTGGCCGTCTCCCCCACCGCCACCTCGGCGACGACCAGCGCCAGCGCGGCGCGGATGTCGGCCTCGGCGCCCTGGACCTCGTCCGGCGGCGGCGGGTCGCTGCGCAGGTGCCGCTCGGTGAGCCGCACGCAGCCGATGTCGACCGACCGGGCGGCGCGCACGCCGTCGGCGTCCCCCAGGACGAACTCCGTCGACCCGCCGCCGATGTCGACGACCAGGTACGGCGCGGTGATCCCGGTCAGCGACGCGGTCGCCCCCAGGAAGGACAGCCCGGCCTCCTCCACCCCCGGGACGACGTCGGGCAGCTGCCCGAGGGTGGCGAGCACCATCTGCTCGAAGTCGGCCCGGTTGGCGGCGTCCCGGCTGGCACTGGTGGCGACCATCCGCACCCGCTCGGCACCCAGCTCGCGCGCCTGGGCGGCGTACTCGGTGAGCACCAGCCGGGTGCGCTCGATCGCCTCGGGCGCGAGCCGGCCGGTGGCGTCGACGCCCTGGCCGAGCCGGACGACCTCCATCCGGCGGAGCAGGTCGGTCGCCGGGCCCTCGGCCGGGACGTCGGCGACCAGCAGCCGGATGGAGTTGGTGCCGCAGTCGATGGCAGCGACCCTCATCGGACGTCCTCCGGGTCGGTCGGGCTGGGCTGGGCGCACGGGCCGGCGGCCCACCACTCCCCCATCTCGGCAACCGCGCGGTCACCGATGGGGTTCACCCCCGGGCCTGCGGCCAACGCGTGCCCGGCGAGCGCGTGCAGGCACTTGACCCGGTCGGGCATGCCGCCGGCGGTGGCCCGGGTGGGCAGCACGTCCCGGGCGTCGCGGGTGGCGAGGAAGCTCTCGTGCGCGGCCAGGTAGGCGGCGGCGAGCTCGGGGTCGGCGCCCAGCTCCTCCTGCCACTCGCGCATCCGGCCGGCCGACTCCAGCCGGCTGGCCGCAGCGGTCGCCCGCGGGCAGGTCAGGTAGTACAGCGTGGGGAACGGCGTGCCGTCCTCCAGCCGCGGCGAGGTCTCGACGACGTCGGGCTGGCCGCACGGGCAGCGGTGCGCCACCCCGACCAGGGCCCGGGGCGGGCGGCCGAGCTGGCGGGCGATGACGGCGCGCTCCTCGTCGGTGACCGGCGGGGACGGCGGGGCCACCACCGGCCCGGGGCCGGCAGCAGGGCTGGTCACTGGTCCGGTCGCACGCTCGCTCACGCCCCCGAGTCTGCGGGAGGCGGTCACCCCAGCTGCACACGGCCCCTCCGGCCCCCCTCGCAGGGCCCCGCCGCGAGTGGCAGGAGCCCGTCCTCCTCATCCCTCGCGCGCTCGGGACGGGGCCGGGGGGCGAGGGGGTCCTTCACCCGTTCAACCGTCGGCGCTGGCCACCGAGTCCAGCAACGCCTCGTACCAGGGCAGCGGTGCACCGGGGCCGGGCACGCCGCTGGGCGCCTCGGCCGTGTCACCGGGGCCGCCGGCGTCCCCGACGATGACCAGCCGGCTGCCCGGCGGCACGAGGGTGAGCCGCTCGCGGGCCTGCTGCTCGATGTAGGCGGGGTCGGAATGCTGGTCCAGCTGCGCCTGCAGGTCGACCGCGCGCTGGGACAGCGCGACCTGCTCGGCGGCCAGCTCGGCCAGCACCTGGCGGCCGGCGACGTACTGCCGCAGCGGCCCGGCGAGGGTCAGCGCGAGCAGCAGCAGCATCGCGGCGAGCAGGACCGTGCGGCCGGTGAACCGCGGGCCGCGACGCACCGGCGTGCTGCGGGCCGGGTTGCGGGTGGTGCGCCGGCCGGGCCGGCTGTCGGCGGCACCGCGGGAGCCCCCCCGCACCGGTCGCGACGAGGTCCGGTGGCGGGAGCCACCGGGCCGGGCGCGACGGGTGCGGGCAGGGCTCACGTGCGCTCCTCGCCGGCGCTCGCCGAGGGCGTTCGCCGAGGCGCTGGGCCCGTGGACGACCTCGCCGGCTCGATCGTCATGCCGGTCAGCCCTGGCGGGCGGCCAGCCGCGGGAACGCGGCGGCGCCGGCGTAGCGCGCGGCGTCGTCCAGCTCTTCCTCGATGCGGAGCAGCTGGTTGTACTTGGCCACGCGCTCGCTTCGGGCCGGGGCACCGGTCTTGATCTGGCCGCAGTTGGTGGCCACGGCGAGGTCGGCGATCGTGGTGTCCTCGGTCTCGCCCGAGCGGTGGCTCATCATGCTGCGGTAGCCGCTGCGGTGGGCCAGGTCGACCGCGTCGAGGGTCTCGGTGAGCGTGCCGATCTGGTTGACCTTCACCAGCAGCGCGTTCGCCGCACCGCGGGCGATGCCGTCGGCCAGCCGGGTGGGGTTGGTGACGAAGAGGTCGTCGCCGACGAGCTGCACCCGCTTGCCCAGGGTCTCGGTCATCGACACCCAGCCGTCCCAGTCCTCCTCGTCGAGGGGGTCCTCGATGGAGACGATCGGGTAGGCGTCGACCAGGCCCGCGTAGTACTCGATGAGGTGCTCGGCCGAGCGGGTGGTGCCCTCGAAGGCGTAGCCCTCGGCGCTGTGGAACTCGCTCGCCGCCACGTCCAGGGCGAAGGCGATGTCGGTGCCGACGGTGTAACCGGCGTTCTGCACGGCCTCGACGATCAGGTCGAGGGCGTCGCGGTTGCTGGGCAGCGACGGGGCGAAGCCGCCCTCGTCGCCCAGGCCGGTGGACAGCCCGCGCTTCTTGAGCACGGCCTTGAGCGAGTGGTAGGTCTCGGTGCCGACCTGCAGCGCCTCGGCGAAGGACGCCGCCCCGATCGGGGCGATCATGAACTCCTGGACGTCGACGTTGCTGTCGGCGTGGGCGCCGCCGTTGACGATGTTCATCATCGGCACGGGCAGCAGGTGCGCCGACGGGCCGCCGACGTAGCGGAACAGCGGCAGCCCGGAGGACTCCGCGGCGGCCTTGGCGACGGCGAGGCTGACGCCGAGGATCGCGTTGGCGCCCAGGCGGGACTTGTCGGGGGTGCCGTCGAGGTCGATCAGCCGCTGGTCGACCAGCCGCTGCTCGGCGGCCTCGAAGCCGACGAGCTCGGGGCCGATGACGTCCAGGACGCCGTCGACGGCCTGGGTGACGCCCTTGCCCCCGTAGCGGGTGCCGCCGTCGCGCAGCTCCACCGCCTCGAAGGCTCCGGTGGACGCACCGCTGGGCACGGCGGCCCGGGTGATCGTCCCGTCGTCGAGGGCGACCTCGACCTCCACGGTGGGGTTGCCTCGTGAGTCGAGGATCTCTCGGGCGCCTACGGCTTCGATGCTGGCCACGGTCTGCAGCCTAGCCAGCCCGGCCGGTCCGCGGGCACACCGCGCCGCGACCGGATCGCCTGGGACCATGATCGGCGATGACCCCGCCCGCTCCGCCTCCCCCGCCGCGGCCGCACCGCCGCGCCGTCCGCCAGCTCCGGCTCGGGCTGGTCCCGGTGCTCGTCGCCGGCCTGGTCCTGCTGGTCGTGCTCGGGGTCCGGCTCGGCACGGCACGGGAGCCGCTGGCCGCGGCGAGCGCCACCGCCCCGGCCACGGTCACCGCGACCGGGACCGCACCCGGGGGCCGCGGGCTGGAGGTCGCCTTTCCCGACGCGGCCGGCACCGCGCGCACCGGGGTGGTCGAGCTGCCCCGCCCGCTGCCGGTACCGGTGGGGGCACGGCTGACCGTGCAGTACGACCCGGCGGCGCCGGCCGACGCCCGGGCGCTGGTGCACACCGACGGGGACGCGGCGCACGCCGCGGCCGGCGACGTCCTGTTCGGTCTGGTGCTGGTCGTGCTCGTGCTGGTCGTGGTCGGCGGGCTGACGCTGGCCCGGCTGCTCGGGCGGCCCCGGCTGCGCGCCCGCCCGACGACGGCGGTGCCGGCCACCCACGTGGTGGTCGCCCAAGGCCTGCTGGTGCGCAGCTGGCTGGAGCTGACCACGTCGGCCGGACGGCGCTGGCTGCCCGTGCACTGGGCGCCGGAGGTGGACCGGCTGGCCCCCGGTACCCGGATCACGGTGCACGGCGAGCCGGCCCGCGGCCGCCTCGTGCTGCCGGTGCTGGACGGCGCGGAGGTGTGGCCCTCGGGCCGGCTGCGCAGCAGGGAGCCCCGCGGGCAGGTGCGGCAGGCGCCCGTCGTCCCCGACGCCACGGAGCTGGGGATGGCCCGGCAGGCCCGGGCCGACGGCGTGCTGCCGTTCCTGGCCCCGGTGCTCGGGCTGCTGTGGGCCTACGTGGACAGCAGCGGCGTGCTGGGCTTCCTGGCCGCGACCGTGCTGTCGGCGGCCGTGCTGTTCTGGCTGCCCCAGCTGCTGGGCTCCGACCCCAGCGCCACGACTCAGCAGTAAGGACCCCGGTGCCCCCCGCGACTCGCACGCTCGCCGCGGGCCCCTGCACCAGGGCCGGTCACACGGGCCGCTCGTCGCGGGACTCGGCGGTGTTGCGGGACCGCTCGGCCAGCTCCTCGGGGCTCGGCCCGGCGAATGCCTTGGACCGCTCCCGGGCCTCGACGCTGCCGGTGAACAGGCCGGCGTTCGGCGAGGTCACGGGATCGGTGGGCTCCGGCTCGTGCGGTGCCGGGCCGCGCTCGACGCCGAAGCCGCCCACGCCCTCGGTGCGGACCCGCGGCAGCGAGGCGCCGTGCTCGCGCTGCAGCCAGACCACCAGCGCCTCGCGCACCTGGCAGCGCAGGTCGAACAACGTGGGGCCGTCCTTGGCGCTGACCAGCACCCGGACCCGGATCACCGAGCCGACCGCGTCGGTGACCTGCAGGACCTTGACCCGCTCGTCCCAGAGGTTGTTCTCCTCCAGCATGCGGTCCAGCGCCGTGCGCATCTCGTCGAACGGCGTCGTCCAGTCCACGTCGAGCTCGATCGAGCCCAGGACGGCGGACTCGGTGCGGGTCCAGTTCTGGAAGGGCGTGGTCGTGAAGTACGTCGAGGGGAGCACCAGCCGGCGGTCGTCCCAGACGTGGACGACGACGTAGGTCAGCGTGATCTCCTCGATCCGCCCCCACTCCTCCTGCACCACCACCACGTCGTCGACCCGGATCGCGTCGGTGAAGGCCAGCTGCAGCCCGGCGAACACGTTGGCCAGCGAGGTCTGCGCGGCCAGACCGGCCACGACCGACAGCACCCCGGCGCTGGCCAGGATCGAGGTGCCGGCGGCCCGTGCGGCGGGGAAGGTCAGCAGCATCCCCGCGATCGCCAGCAGGGCCAGCACCGCGACGGTCAGCCGGCGCACCAGCGTGACCTGGGTGCGCACCCGGCGGGCGTGCCGGTTGTCCACGACGTCGACGTCGTAGCGGGCCAGCGCCAGGTCCTCCACGACGAACGCGGCCACCGCGACCAGCCAGGCGACCACCGCGATCAGCACCAGCACCAGCACCCGGACGGCGACGTCGCGCCACTCCCCCACCCGGGGTGCCGAGTCCAGCACCACGGTCACCGCGAGGAGCACCAGCAGCACCCGCAGCGGCCGGCGCCCGCGCCGGGACAGGTCGGCTCCCACCTCGCTGCGGCCGGCGAGGCGGCGCACCACCGCGCCGATGGCCACCGCGACGCACCAGGCGGCCAGCGCGGCGCCGGCGACGACCAGGAGCAGCAGCCAGGTCGACCGGGGCAGCGCCTCGGAGACCGTGTCGTCGGCGGCGAGGGGGATCAGGGGCGTCACGGGCATGCGGCAGCGGCTCCTGGCGGGTGGCGGGGACGGGAGGACCGGGCACGCCGTTGGCCGGAGCCCTCCACGCTAGGTGCGCCCGCTGTGCCCGACCGCCGTGCCGGCCGTGTGTTCACCCACAACCGTGCGAGGCAGCGGGGCCTCCGCACCCGCTCTCCCGGCCGGGACCGGGTGCAGAGGCCTGCTGCCTCAGACCGGGCGGGCGTGGGCGGTGGCGTCGAGGGCGTCGGCGTACCGGCGGACGGCGGCGCGCAGCGCGTCCTCGGCGTCCCAGCCGCGCTGGCGGGCGGCGACGACGGTCCCGAGCAGCTGCTCCCCCAGCTCCGCGGGGTCGGCCGCGGTCAGCTCGGCGGCCGGCGGGGTCGGCAGCCCGGCCCGGGCGGCCCGGCCGGCCAGCGCCGCGCCCCACGAGGTGGCCGGCTGCGAGCGGGAGACACCCTCGGTCGGCGACCGGCGCTGCTTCTCCTGGGCCTTGATCTGGTCCCAGCCGGCCTCGACCTGCGCCACGTCGCGGGGGCCGGCGTCGGCGAAGACGTGCGGGTGCCGGCGCACGAGCTTGTCGACCAGGTCACCGGCGACGTCGTCGATGTCGAAGGGCCGCCCGAACGGCGCCTCCTGGGCCACCCGGGCGTGGAAGACGACCTGCAGCAGCACGTCGCCGAGCTCCTCGCGCATGCCGACCGGGTCCTCGTCGACGATGGCGTCGTAGGCCTCGTGCGCCTCCTCCAGCAGGTACCCGCGCAGCGAGGCGTGGGTCTGCTCGGCGTCCCAGGGGCAGCCGCCGGGTGAGCGCAGCCGGTCCATCACCGCCACGACGTCCAGCAGCCGGGCCCCGGCCGGCTCGGGTGCGCCGGGCAGGACGTCGGCGCCCGCGGGGACCTCAGCGGCGGTGAGCAGGCAGACCGCGCCGGCGGGCACCTCGGCCGGCGACGCGAGGTCGGTGACCGCCGTCCCGGCCGCGCGCAGCGCCTCCGCGGTGGCGGCCGCGCCGGGCAGGGCGACCAGCCGGTCGGTGGCGGTGACCGCCTGCCAGCCGGCCGGGCCGAGCAGTCCGGGCAGGTGCGGGCTCACGGTGACGAAGGTGGGGGTCGGCACGCCGCCAGTCTCCCCCGGGGCCCGAGCGGGCGCCGTCCTCCTGCACCAAAGGCCGTCCTCCCGCACGTACGTAGGTGCGGGAGGACGGCCTTTGATCAGGTCACCTGATCAAAGCCGGCGTCAGCTGGCGACGGCGACCGGCTGGGCGAGGACGGCGGTCAGCAGCGCGTGCAGCTTCTCCAGCAGGGCGACGTCCCGCAGCGGGGTGCGGCGGTCGGGCCCGACGGGCACCTTGATCGACACGGTGCGGACGGCGTCCTTGTAGGTCGCGCCCTCCGCGAGGCGGGACAGCTTCATCACCTGGGACTCCCGCAGGTCCACCGGGCCGACGCGGACGTTGCGGCCCTGCATCGACACCTCGGTGACGCCCAGCCCCCGCATCGCCGCCCGGAACCGGGCCACGGCGAGCAGGTTGAGCACCGGGTCGGGGGCGGGGCCGTAGCGGTCGGTGAGCTCGTCGAGCACGGCCTGCGCCTGGTCGTCGTCGGTGACGGAGGCGACCTTGCGGTAGGCCTCCATTCGGAGCCGCTCGCCGGGCAGGTAGTCGTGCGGCAGGTGCGCGTCGACCGGCAGGTCGACCCGGACGTCGGCCGGCTCCACCGCCGGGGACTCCCCCGTCGCCTGGGCGCGGTAGTCGCTGACCGCCTCGCCGACCAGCCGCACGTAGAGGTCGAAGCCCACGCCGGCGATGTGCCCGGACTGCTCGCCGCCCAGCAGGTTGCCCGAGCCGCGGATCTCCAGGTCCTTCATCGCCACCGCCATGCCGGCCCCGAGGTCGGTGTTGTTGGCGATGGTGGTCAGCCGGTCGACCGAGGTCTCGGTCAGCGGCCGGGTCGGGTCGTAGGTGAAGTAGGCGTAGGCGCGCTCCCGGCCCCGGCCGACCCGGCCGCGGATCTGGTGCAGCTGGGAGAGGCCGAACATGTCGGCCCGGTCGACGATCAGGGTGTTGGCGTTGGGGATGTCCAGGCCGGACTCCACGATGGTCGTGGCGATCAGGACGTCGTACTCCTTCTCCCAGAAGCCGACCATGATCCGCTCGAGCTCGTGCTCCTTCATCTGCCCGTGGCCCACCGCGATGCGGGCCTCGGGCACCAGGTTGCGGATCTTGGCCGCGGCCTTGTCGATCGACTGCACCCGGTTGTGGATGACGAACACCTGCCCGTCGCGCAGCAGCTCGCGGCGGATGGCGGCGGCCATCTGCTTGTCCTCCCAGGCGCCGACGTAGGTCAGCACCGGGTGCCGCTCCTCCGGCGGGGTGAGGATCGTGGACATCTCGCGGATGCCGGTGAGGCTCATCTCCAGGGTGCGCGGGATCGGGGTGGCCGACATCGACAGCACGTCGACCGCCGTCCGCATCGTCTTCAGGTACTCCTTGTGCTCGACGCCGAAGCGCTGCTCCTCGTCGACGATCACCAGCCCGAGGTCCTTGAACCGGGTGGTGGGCTGCAGCAGCCGGTGCGTGCCGACCAGGACGTCGACCTCGCCGTCGGCCAGCTTGCGCAGCGTCTCGGCGGACTCGGTGGCCGACTGGAAGCGCGACAGCACCGCGACGGTGACCGGGAACTGCGCCATCCGCTCGGAGAAGGTCTTGAAGTGCTGGTTGGCCAGCAGCGTCGTCGGCACCAGGACGGCGACCTGCTTGCCGTCCTGCACCGCCTTGAACGCCGCCCGGATGGCGATCTCGGTCTTGCCGTAGCCGACGTCGCCGCAGATGATCCGGTCCATCGGCACGGGCTGGCGCATGTCCGCCTTGACCTCGTCGATCGCGGCCAGCTGGTCGGGGGTCTCGGTGAACGGGAAGGCGTCCTCCAGCTCGCGCTGCCAGACGGTGTCCGGGCCGAACGCGTGGCCCTTGCTGGCCATCCGCGCCGAGTACAGCCGGATCAGCTCCGCGGCGATCTGCTTGACCGCCTTGCGCGCCGACGCCTTGGTCTTCTGCCAGTCGGCACCGCCGAGCTTGGACAGCGCCGGGGCCTCCCCACCCACGTAGCGGGTCAGCTGGTCTAGGGCGTCGGTGGGCACGAAGAGCCGGTCCGGCGGCTGGTTCCGCTTGCCCGGGGCGTACTCCACGATCAGGTAGTCGCGCTGGCCGCCGTGCACGGTGCGGCTGACCATCTCCACGTAGCGGCCGATGCCGTGCTGCTCGTGCACCACCAGGTCGCCGGGCTGCAGCTGCACCAGGTCCACGGCGTTGCGCCGGCGGGCCGGCATCTTGGTGGCGTCCTTCATCGAGGTGCCGCGCTGGCCGGTGAGGTCACCCTCGGTGACCAGCGCCAGGCCGACCGCCGGGAACGCGAAGCCGGCCTCCAGGTTGCCCTGGGTGACCAGCGGTGCGCCCGCGTCGGGGGCGGCCTCGATGCCGGGCACCAGGCGGGCGCCGAGGTCGGCCTCGGTGAGCTGGTCGGCGGCGCGCTGGGCCGGGCCGGGGCCGGCGAAGGTGAGCGCCACCCGCCAGCCCTCCCGACCCCAGCTGCGGAACTGGTCGAAGGCGCGCGCCTGGTCACCGTGGAAGCGCTCGACCGCGGTGGCCTCCAGGGTCACGTGCTGGTCGTCGTCGTCGGGCTGCAGGGTGAAGGCGCCGGTGGTCCACCACGGCAGGCCGCGGCCGCGGGCGGCGTCCTCGACGCCGCCGAGGTCCTGGAACGACGACGCACCCAGGTCGATCGGTGCCTGGCCGGCCTCGGCGGCGGTCTGCCAGGAGGCGGCGAGGAACTCCTCGGCGGTGCGCACCAGGTCGGCAGCGCGGCTGCGCACCCGCTCGGGGTCGCAGACCAGCACGTGCGTGCCGGCGGGCACGAGGTCGGTGAGCAGCTGCATCGCCGCACCACCGATCAGCGCCGGGATGAGGCTCTCCATGCCCTCGACGGCGATGCCCTCGGCCAGCTTGCCGGCGACCTCGGCGAGCTCCGGGTGGTCGACCGCGAGCTGCGCGGCGCGGGCGCGAACCTCGTCGGTGAGCAGCAGCTCCCGGCACGGCGGGGCCCACAGCCGTTCCGGGCGCTCGTCCAGCGAGCGCTGGTCGGCGGCGGAGAAGTACCGCAGCTCGTCGACCTCGTCGCCCCAGAACTCGATCCGCACCGGGTGCTGCTCGGTGGGCGGGAAGACGTCGAGCAGGCCACCGCGGACGGCGAACTCGCCGCGCTTCTCCACCAGCTCGACCCGCACGTAGGCCGCGTCGGAGAGCGCCTGCGCCACCGTGCCGAGCTCGGCGGCCTGGCCCGGCGCCAGCTCCACCGGCACCAGGTCGCCCAGGCCGGGGGCCAGCGGCTGCAGCACGCTGCGCACGGGTGCGACGAGGACGTCGACCCCGCCGTTCGCGCCCGGGTGGGTGAGGTCGCGCAGCACGGCCAGCCGGCGGCCGACGGTGTCCGCCCGGGGGCTCAGCCGCTCGTGCGGCAGCGTCTCCCAGGCCGGGAAGACCTCGACCCGGGAGCCGGGCACGAAGCAGCGCAGCAGCGCGGCGAGGGAGTCGGCGTCCCGCTCACCGGCGGTCACCACCAGCACCGGGACGCCGGCACCACCGGGCTGCCGGGCGGCCAGGGCGGCGGCCACCAGCGGCTGGACCGACGACGGTGCGGTGACCGCGAGCTGGGCCTGCCCGGCGTGCCGCACCACCGAGGCCATGCCGGGGTCGGTCAGGACGACGTCGAGCACGCCGCGCAAGCTCACGACAGGACACTCCTGGTTCTGGGGCCGCACACGGCGCGCCGGGTGCGCGCGGGGGCCGGGCTCCAGGTTACGCGCGGGGCCGCTGCCCGGGCCGGTCGACGGACCCCGCTGCCCGCACGGCCCGGGAGCTCACCGGGGGCCGCTGCGGTGCAGCCGGGTCAGACCAGCAGCGCGGCGTCGGCGGGCTGCTCGGCGGTGATCGTCGCCAGCGCCTTGCGCAGGATCGTGCTGGAGGTGTGCATCGTGTACGGGAAGTAGTGCACGGCCACACCCACGGCGGCGAAGTCGGTCTCGAGCCGGTCGCCCTTGGGGGTGCCCCGCCAGTCGTCGCCCTTGAAGAGCACGTCGAAGCCGACCTCGCGCCAGGTGTCCACCTTGTCCGGGACGACCTCGGCGTGCACGGCGTCGACGAAACGCAGGCTGGCGACGATCTCCAGCCGCTCGGCCAGCGGCACGACCGGCAGCCGGCCCTTGGTCAGCAGCAGCATCTCGTCGGACACGACGCCGACGACGAGGCGGTCGCAGTGCGCGGCGGCGTGCTTGAGGATGTTCAGGTGCCCGACGTGGAACAGGTCGTAGGCGCCCGGCGCATAGCCGATCACTCGAGTCATGGGTGTCTCCCGGTACGGCAGTGGGGTGGAGCTGCACGTCGAGTGCAGCAGGAACGGCTACGCGGAGTCAGCCGGTGAGGTGGCTCTTCACCCGAAGGGGCCCACCGAACGGGTGATGCCGTCGGTGGCCACCCCGTCCCGGGCCGCGGCAACCGGCCGGATGGCCGCGAGCAGCTCGTCCACCGCGGCCTCGATCCGTCCCAGCACCCGGGCGAACACCTCGTCCGGACGGCGGTAGGGGTCCTCGACGTCATCGAGGTCCCGGCCGCCGCGCCGCAGCGCCCGCGCACGGGGGGCGGCCTGCACGAGTGCGGCCAGCCGCTCGGCCGGCGAGCCGGGGTCGAGCCGACCGACGGCCAGCCGGGTCAGGTCGGCGAACTCGACCAGCGTGAAGGTGCGTTGCAGCACGGCGGGTGCCCGGGAGACCACGGCCGACCGCTGGTCGGCCGTCATCGTCACCACGAGGTCGGTCCGGCGGAGCACGGCCGGGTCGACCTGGCGCGCCGTGAAACCGTCCGGGTCCACCGACCGGTCCCGCAGCAGCCGGGCCATCGGGGCCGCGACCGGCGCACCCACCTGGGCGTGCACGCCGGCGCTGGAGACCTCGATGCCCGTCCCGTCCAGCCCGGCGCGCAGCAGCAGCTCGGCCGCGGGCGAGCGGCAGATGTTGCCGGTGCAGACGACCAGCACCGACGGCGGGCCCTCCCGGCCCGCCGGGGGCGACCCGGTCACCGGACCGCGACCCGGTCAGGAGCCGGCTCCTCCGCCGCGCCCACGGCTGCACCGGCCGGGCGGCCGGGGCCGGCAGCCCCGGCGAGCACGTCCCCGGGCACGCTGCGACCGGCCGGGACCGTGGCGGCCGGGTACCCGTAGGCGTGCCCGTCGCGGGCCACCTGGTTGAGCACCACCCCCAGGAGCGGGGCGCGGACCTGCGCGAGCGTGCGCAGGCTCTCGGCCAGCTGCTGGCGCCGCACCTTCGTCACGTTGGCCAGCAGGACGACGCCGTCGACGAGGCCGGAGAGGATCGCGCCGTCGGCCACCGGCAGCAGCGGCGCGCTGTCGACGACGACGTAGTCGTACTGCTCGCGCAGGGTCTCCAGCAGGCGGCGCATCCCCACCGACGACAGCAGCTCGCTCGGGTTCGGCGGGCAGGTGCCCGACGTCAGCACCTGCAGCCCGGTGGTGCCCCAGTCCTGGACGACGTCGGCCACGTCCACCTGCCCCAGCAGCACCGTGGTCAGCCCGACCGCCCCCTCCAGGCCGAGCAGGCCGGCGATGGAGGGCCGGCGCAGGTCGGCATCGACCAGCAGGACCCGCGCCGACGTCTCGGCCAGGGCGACCGCCAGGTTGACCGCGGCGGTGGACTTGCCCTCGGCGGCGACCGAGGAGGTCACCGTCAGCACGCGCAGGCCCGTGCGGGTACCGACCGCGTCGGGCGTGCGGCCGCCCACGTCCAGGAACTGCAGGTTGGTGCGGAGCTGGCGGTACGCCTCCGCCTGCGGGCTGTGCGGCTCGGCGACCAGCAGGATGCCCTGGTCGCGCCGCGGGTGGGCGGCCAGCGTGCCGATCAGCGGCCGGTCGGTCAGCTCTGCCAGCTCCTCGACGCCGCGCACCCGGGTGTCCACGGCCCCGCGCACGAGGGCCGCGAGGACGCCCAGCGCGAGTCCGAGGACCAGTCCCGCGGCCAGGTCGAGCACCGTCCGGGGCGAGGTGGGGTTCAGCGGCACGGTGGCGGGCGCCACCACGGTGGCCGCCACGCCGGACAGACCACCCGCGGGGTCCTCCGGCGCGAGGTCCTCCACCACCGTGATCACCTGGGCGGCCACGGCGTTGGCGATCGCAGCCGCCCGGTCGGCGTCGGTGTCGACGACGTCCAGCTCCAGCACGACCGAGTTCTCCGGCGCGCTGACGCTGACCTGGCGCCCCAGGGCGACGGCGCCGCCCGTGAGGCCCAGGCTGTCGGCCACCGGCTCCAGCACGGCGGGAGTCAGGGCCAGGCTGGCGTAGGACACCATCTGCTCGCGGGTGAACGTGGCGCCCTGCGCCAGGTCGTCGACGCTGTCGGCGGTGCGGGTGGAGAAGTACACCCCGGCATGGGCGGTATAGCTGCGGGTGGCCGTGGAACTCGCCACCGCACTGCCGATCACACAGATCAGTGCAATCGCCAGGAAGAGGCGGATATGCCGCCTCATGATGGTCAGGAACTTGTGCAACGCCATGATCGCCTTCCGCCGGCGGAGGATCCGCCGAGATCAATGAATTGTCGTCACGATAACGCCGGAATGGTCAGCGGGTGGGGGCACCAACCATTCCGGGTGACGCCCGGACGAGATCGTTCCGCCCAGCCGGGGACCCGGGTGGCGGAGCCGCGACGGGGGTGCGGCGGTCCGGCAGGGACTGGCCGAGGACGGCCAGCCCGGCGATGAACCAGGTGAAGGTGGCGTACTGGGTGATCAGCGCGACCGAGACGAACGCCGGCAGCTGTGCGACGAGCGCGATCGTCGGGGCGCCGGCCCGGCCGGAGACGACACACCCCACCGCGAGCAGCAGCAGCACGACCAGCACCGCCAGGGGCACCCACCCGTAGGTGAGCCCCAGCAGGATCAGGGCGTTGTCGATGGAGTGGAACGAGCCGAAGAGCCGCTCCCCCGAGGGCGACCGGTACATGGTGGGCGACTGGCCCAGCGGCACCATCCCGGGGACCAGCTCCAGCAGTGCCCAGCGGTAGCCGGCGCTGTCGGTGGCCTCGGCGCCGGCGGCGGAGAAGACCCCGGACAACCACGAGGCCAGCCCCGCCCCGACGACCACGAGGCCGCCGGTCACCATCGCCCTGACCCGGACCGGCAGCCCCGGACGGAGGAACACCACGGTGAGCACGACGCCCAGGACGGCGGTCACGAGCCCGACCCGGCTGAACGTGACCGCCGCGGCGGCCACCTGCAGGACGGTCATCGCCACCCGCAGCGACGCCCGGAAGGGCGCGGCCAGGGTCAGCGGCACGGCCAGGGCCAGGCTGGCACCGAGCGCGATGGAGTGACCGAAGGCGCCTTCGGCACGGGCCTGCCCGCCGCGGTCCTGGATCGGCGACCAGTCGTCGTACAGGGTGCCGCTGCCGGGTACGTGCACGAACGGGTTCCAGCCGGTCAGGTACTCCACGAGCGCGAGCACCGCCACGACGGTGAAGGCGACCGCGATGGCGCCGTAGACCCAGGGCAGCGGCAGCCGCCGGCCCAGGAGGCGACCGGCGAGGAAGGCCGCCGTCCACTGGGCCAGCAGGACGAAGACGTCGGAGAACGCCGCCTCCCCGACCGCGACCGGGACGAGCGACGCCAGCACGAACACCGCGACCAGCCCGTCGGCCGGGGTGAGGCGGCTGACCAGCAGCGCCCGGTTCCCGGGGACGAGGGGCAGCAGGCAGACCAGCAGCGCCAGGGTCACCAGCACCTCCGGTTCGAGGTCGACCACCACGCGCACCCCGGCCCACACCGGCACCGCGCAGAGCCCGACCAGCCAGACGACCAGCGCCAGGCGCGGCGCGTTCCGCACGGCGATCAGCCCGAGGACGCCGACCAGCAGCGCGGCCCCCTGGAGGAGCACGCCGTCCACCGTCGAGCCAGACAACGCCAGCAGGTCCACGCAGCGGTCTCCTTCGGTCGTGCCGGCAGCAGGGCACCGGGCTCTCGCCTTCGCTGCGGACCGACGATCACCGGAATTGTCGGCCATTACCGACCGACGTCGGCCGGTGCGGAGCCGCCGGTCACCCGGAAGGGGTGGCAAGACCCCACCACTGCACACATCGACCGTAATGTCGCCGACGACAGGAATGGGGTGCACGAATTGCACCCGCGAATTCCCGGTCCAGTGAGCAAGGGGTGCCACATGTCCGGATCCAGCGTCGGGCCGAGCGCGGTCGTCGCCGTGCTGACCTATCGGCGGACGGAGGCGCTGCCGGCCCTCCTGACCGAGCTGGTCGCCCAGGCTGCCACCGTCCACCCGTCCGCGACCGTCCTCGTGGTGGACAACGACCCGGCCGGGAGCGCCGCCGGGACGGTGCGCGCCTGGGCCGGGCTCGGGGTGCGCTACGTCCACGAGGCGCGCCCCGGGATCTCGGCGGCGCGCAACCGGGCGCTGGTCGAGTCCGCGGACGCCGACGTCCTGGTCTTCCTCGACGACGACGAGCTCCCGTCACCACGCTGGCTCGAGCAGCTCGTCTCCTCCTGGCTCAGCTGGCGCTGCGCCGCCGTGGCCGGGCCGGTCCCGGCCCGGCTGCTCGGGCCCCCGCCACCCTGGGTGGCCGGCAGCGGGGTCTTCGACCGGCGGCGCCGCCCGACCGGGGAACGGCTGACCGGGGCGGGAGCGGGCAACCTCCTGCTCGACCTCCGGCAGGTGCGCGCCCTCGGGCTGTCCTTCGACGAGCGGCTGGGCCTCACCGGCGGGGAGGACACCCTGTTCACCCACCAGCTGGTGCACCTCGGCGCCGAGATCCGCTGGTGCGACGAGGCCGAGGCCGTCGAGTCCATCCCCGCCGACCGGCTCACCCGCCGCTGGGTGCTGCAGCGCAGCTTCCGCTCGGGCAGCTCCTGGAGCCGCGCCGAGGTCCACCTGGCCGGCGGAGCCCTGCGGCGGTGGCGGACCCGCGGTGTCGTGCTGGTCAAGGCCGGTGCACGGATGCCGGTGGCCGGGCTCGGCCTCCTCACCGCGCTCGTCCGGCGCGACCTCGCCGGTCGGGCCCGCGCCGAGGTCACGCTGGTCAGCTACGCGGGCCTGGTGTCGGGCGCCTTCGGCTACGTCTTCGGTGAGTACGCGCGGACGGCGGGCGTCGCGGCGCCCTCCGTCCCGGCACCCTCCGTCCCGGTCGAGGAGGAGCAGCATGCCGGCAGCCGGTGACGGTGCGGAGCAGTCGACCGGCACCGTGCTCACGGCCCCACCGGTCCCGCCCGCTCCGGGCGAGCCGTCGGACCTGGGTCGGACGGCGGCTCGCGGTGCGGGCATCACCCTCGCCGTGCAGAGCGTCCGGATCGTGCTGCAGGTCGCCTCGGTCGTCGTCCTCGCCCGGCTGCTGAGCCCCCGCGACTACGGGCTGCTCGCCGTCGCACTGGTGGTGGTGGGGATCGGGGAGGTCGTGCGCGACCTGGGCCTGTCCACGGCTGCGATCCGCGCCCCGGAGCTGACGGCCCGGCAACGGGACGGGCTGTTCTGGCTGAACACAGCGGCTGGGACGGCGCTGGCCGTCGTCGCCGTCATCTCCGCCGGCCCGCTCGCGGCCGCCTTCTCCCAGCCCGAGCTGGTCCCGGTCATCCGCTGCCTCGCCGCCACGTTCGTGCTCAACGGCCTGGCGGCCCAGTTCCGCGCCGGCCTCACCCGGGACCTCCGGTTCGGGGCCCTGGCCGGCAGCGACCTCGTCGCGCAGCTGTGCGCCCTGACCGTCGCGGTGGGTGCGGCCTCGGCCGGTGCCGGCTACTGGGCGCTGGTCGCCCAGCAGCTGACCCTCGGCGTCGTGACCCTCCTCGCGGCGGTCGGGCTCGCGCGCTGGATGCCGCGGCGGCCCCGGCGGCGGGTCGGCCTGCGGCCCTTCCTCCGCGTCGGCGGCGGCCTGACCGGCACCCAGATCCTGTACTACCTCGGCAACAACCTGGACAACCTGGCGCTCGGCCTGCTGGGCAGCCCGTCGGCGCTGGGCGTCTACAACCGCGGCTTCCAGCTGCTGATGAACCCGTTGAACCAGCTGCGGAACCCGGCGACCACCGTGGCGGTACCGGTGCTCGCGCGGCTGCAGGACGACCTGCCGCGATCCGGGGAGTACCTGCGGCGCGGCCAGCTCGCCCTCGGCTTCACCCTCGTGGCCGGGATGGCCATCGTGGCAGGTGCCGCCGACCCCCTCGTGGAGCTGCTGCTGGGCTCCCGCTGGCACGAGGTCGCACCGGTGCTGGCGCTGCTCGCCGTGGCCGGCAGCTGCCAGACGCTCGCCCTGGTCGGGTACTGGGTCTACCTCTCCCGCGGGCTCTCCGGCGCGCTGATGCGCTACACCGGGATGACCCTGGTGCTGAGCGCGGTGTGCATCGGCGCGGGCAGCTCGTTCGGCGTCGTCGGGGTGGCCACCGGCTACGCGGCGGCGGCCGTGCTGGAGTGGCCGCTGTCGCTGTGGTGGCTCTCCCGGATCACGGTCATCCCGGTGCGGGAGCTGGTGCTCGGTGCGCTCCGCATCTCCGGCTGCGCCGCTGCTGCCGGTGGGGCCTGCTTCGCGGCGACCGAGCTGACCGCAGCCTGGCCCGCGATCGGCCGGCTGCCCCTGGGGGTGGCCGCCGGTCTCGCCGTGTACGGCCTCGCGATGCTGGTACCCGGCATCCGGGCCGACGTGCTGGGCGTGGCCGCCTGGGGCCGGCGCATGGCCGGCCGGGGCCGCTGACCGGACCGACCGGCACGGCCGGACCGACCGGCACGACCGGCACGACCGCGGGCGGGATCGCCACCGCCCCGTGACACGACCACCGGCCGCCGCAGGCGGCAGAGCCGACACCCGGCTCCGGCCGGGCGTCGGCCACCCGGCCGTCGGCCGGCGGCCGGGTGGCCGGGTGGCCGGGTAGCCGGGTGGAGGCCGCCCTGCCCGGACCGGGCCGGGCCGGGCCGGGCCGGGCTCACGCAGAGGCGGACCTGCTCAGACGGTGACGGTCCAGGACCTCGGGGTCCCTCCGCCACCCGCCGCGGCCGGACGGCTCAGCGGTTGAACCAGGGCTCGCGGACCGCGTGGCCGTCGACCAGCGCATCGCCCAGGGAGCGGGCGACGAGCCCGTGCCCGGCGTAGCCCTCGAGCACGGCGGAGACCAGGTCACCCCGGTCCAGGTCCGGCTCGGGCCCGTCGCAGGCACCGTCGTCCGGGCCGGCGAACCCGTCGTGCGCCAGGACGATCGCCCCGGCGGTGAGTCCGCGCTGCGACCTGGCCACGCGCTCGGCCATGGGGACGTCCAGCCAGTCCCGCGTGGTGGGTCCCCACAGCACGGGGACGAGCCCCGCCCCGGTGGCCGCCCGCCAGTTGCGCACCGTCTGCCGGCCGTACGGCGGGCGGGACCAGCGGACCTCGCGGCCTGCGGCGTCCTCCAGCTCGGCCTTGCCGTCCCGCAGGAGCCGGCCCACGTCGCCCGGGGGGAGGGTGGGCAGGGCCCGGTGGTCGACGCCGTGCAGCGCGACCTCGTGCCCGGCGGCCACCACCTCGTGGAGCAGCGCCGGGTACCGGCGGACGCGGCAGAGCAGCACGAAGAACGTCGCGGTGGCCCGGGCGTCCGCCAGCGCGGAGAGGACCCGGTCCGTTCCGCCGGGCTGCGGGCCGTCATCGAAGGTGAGGACGACGTGCGGCTCGTCGGTGCGTACCGCGACCACCGAGCCGGCCCACGTCCCGGCTCCGCGCCGCACGGCCCGGCGGGCGTGGCCGAGGAGCGCCCCGGGCGTTCCGCTGCCCATCAGGAGCCGATCCGGCCGAAACGGAGACGAGCGCCGGTCCGGGCGTACTCCCGGTAGACCAGGCCGCCCGCGCCGGCGATGATCCCGCAGCCCCGCCACACCGCCCGGAGCCCGCGGGCCCGGTGGCGGTCGGCGCGGATCAGCGTGCCGAGGCACCAGCGGGCTGCGCCGCCCCCGACCCGCACGGCGCCGCGCACCGTCCAGAGCGCACGGAGCCGGCCGCGCTCGACCGGTCGCCGGGCCAGCCGCAGCTCCGTGAGCACCGCGGCGTTGCCGTGGCTCCACGCGCGCGCCAGCACCCAGGACCGGGTCATCCGCTCGGCCGGCACGAGGTCGGCGACGACGGACTCGTCGCACCACACCATGCGCCCACCGGCGCGGACCAGGGATCGGCTGAACAAGTTGTCCTCGCCACCGGCCAGGCCGAGGCCCTGGTCGAAGCGGACGCCAAAGGCGCGCACCTGGGCCAGGTCGAGGAGGAGGTTGGACGTGGCCGCGACGTCGAGCGCGGTCCCGCTGGGGAGGCTCCGGCGGGCGAAGAACCCACCGGCCCGGACCCACGGGTCCAGCTCACCGGCGAACTCGGGGTGGACCCGGCCGGCCACGGCGGCCGCGCCGCTCCCCGCCCAGGCGTCCAGCAGCCGGGCCAGCCAGTGCGGCTCGGGACGCTCGTCGTCGTCGATGAAGACCAGCAGGTCGGCGTCGGCGCACTCGTCGAGCGCGCGGTTGCGGACCGCGGCGATGCCCGGGGTCCTCTCGACGACGTACCGGAGGTCCGGCGCGGCGACCTCGTCGACGACGACCGCCGCACCGCCGTCCGGGTCGTTGTCGATGACCAGGACCCGTGCGACGTGGCGGCCGCCGGACCGGGTGGCCAGCTCGCGGGCCTGGTCGAGCACGAGCGGGAGCATGCCCCGCAGCCGGTCGTGCCGGCGGTAGGTGGGGACGGCGACGGTGACCAGCACCGGCCGCGGCACTGCGGGCGGTCCGGCCGGGGCCGCCGTCCGGGCCGGGGCCGGCGATGCCGTCGTCATGCTGCCTGCCCGGTCGACCGGGGAGCGGGCGCCGGCGAGGGGGTCGGCACCGCCGGGCGCACGGCGGGGCGCCGGCCGCGCACCAGGGCGGGCAGCGCGTCGGCCAGACCGGCCACCGAGCCGGCGACCGCGGCCCGGAGCAGCCCGGGTGAGTGCAGCAGCTGGCGGCGTCCGCCGCGCAGCAGGATCTCCCAGCTGACCGCGGGGGTGAGCAGCACCCAGCGCAGCAGGCCGCGCCGGTCCAGGTGCCGGGCGGCGAAGGCGAGCCGGTTGCGGCAGTTGTACCGGTAGTAGAGGGCCGACTTGGCCGGACCGCGGCGGTCGTTGTGGGTCCCGCCCTCGTCGTGCACGGCGAACAGGTCCTCGCGCAGGACGACCGAGCCACCCGCGGCGACCGCCCGGTAGCCGAGGTCGACGTCCTCCCAGTAGAGGAAGTAGTCCTCGTCGTAGCCGCCGATCCGGGCCAGCAGGTCGTCGTGCACCACGACGCAGGCGCCGCACAGCCAGTCACCGGGGTCGGTGGTCTCCGCACCTGCGGCGATCGGGCGGCTGCGGATCCGACCGGACCGCAGGTCGGTGCGGGCAGCTCTGAAGACGACCTCGCCGGCCGAGTCCAGCAGCAGCGGGCTGATCATCGCCAGGGGCTCGCGCATGCTGTGCGCCCGCAGCTCGGCGACGACCTCCGCCGTGATGACGGCGTCCGGGTTGAGGAACAGGAAGGTCCGGCTGCCCAGCTCACGCGCCCGCTCGACACCGGCGTTGCAGGCGGCGCCGAAGCCCCGGTTGTCCGGCATGCCGATCACGTGCCACCCGTTCGCCGCCCCGAGCGCATCGACGGCACGGCGGTTCTCCGCGGAGGAGAAGTTGTCCACCACCACGACATGCACCCCGTGGCGCGGGAGGTCCGCGGCCGCCAGGTTCCGCCGGAGGAGGTCCGTCGGACCGAAGTTGACCACAATCACCCCCAGGGGGCCGTCGCCGTCGGGCGGGTGGCCGGGATGTGACGCAGGGGCCGCAGCGGGACCGCTCATGTGCACCTTCCTCGCAGATCGGGAGGTCCGCCGGTGCGGGTCGGGGACCTGGCACCGTCGGGTGGACGGACACCCCGGCCCGGTGATCACCCGGACCAGGTGATCCTGCGCCCGGGACACCTGCCGCGTCGTCCCCCGGCGGGGTGAGCCACCGGACGCCCTCACCCCCCGGCGGGAGTCCGCCGGGGGGTGCGGGGTCGGGCTGTGCGGTCAGGCGGCCGGCGGGACGCTGCCGGCTGCCCCGACCCAGACGTCGTCCAGCCGGATCGTCTGGGTGCTGGTGGCCGACCTGGACTGGTACAGGTCCACCACCAGCCCGCCGGCGCGCTGCAGCCCGGCCCGGGAGTCGGTGGCGCTGACCTGCCACGCCGGCTCCGCGCTCCCCGTCGTCCAGGCCTTGGCCTGCAGCGTCGTCGTCCCCGAGCCGACCGCCTCGGTGCGCACGGTCAGCGCCGTCCCGGGCACGTACTTCCCCGGCAGGGTGTAGGAACCGATCTCGGTCTCCGCCCCCTCGACCACCGCGACCAGGCTGATCTCCACCGAACCGTCGGCGGCGAACCAGGCCTGCGTGCTGTAACGGGTGGACCCCACGCTGCGGCTGCCCAGCGAGACGAACGTGCCCCCACCGGTCGGCGCCTTCTCCAGCACCAGGTCGACCTGCGCCGCCACGTCCTGCACCGACACCCCGAGCTGCCCGGCGATGCTCACCGCCGCCCCCGCGGTCAGCCGACCCGACCCACCGGTCACCGAAGCGTTCGCCGCGGAACCGGTGACCGACCAGGCACCACCACGATCGGCCGTCCCCAGCCCACCGGTCACCTCACGCCCGAACGCATCCGCGGCGCGGATCCCGTCCGCCGGCGGCGCGGTCACCGTCACCTGTGCCGTCCGGGTCGCCGTCGCACCGTCGTCGTCGGTCACCGTCAGCGTCACCGCGTAGGTACCGGCAGCCGGGTAGGCGTGCGACGCGGTCCGGCCGGTACCCGTCGTACCGTCCCCGAAGGCCCACGACCAGCCGGCGACGGTGCCGTCCGGATCGGTCGAGCCCGACCCGTCGAGCGCCACCGCCAGGTCCGTCGTCGACGAGGTGAACGACGCCGTGGGCGCCAGGTTCATCACGGCCCCGGTGCTCCCGGCGGTGTAGTGGCTGCTCACCTGGGCTGCCGACAGCGCCTTCGGGTAGACGGCGAACTCGTCGACGCGGCCGGTGAAGAACTCCGCCCCGGACCAGGTGCTGTCCCCGCCGATGCGCCAGTAGCCGTAACCGGGCTGGCCACCGGTCGTGTCGGTGCGGGAGGCGACCACGACGCCGTCCACGTAGAGCGTCATGCCGGAGGCGTCGACCGTGGCCGTGACCTGGTGCCAGGCTCCGTCGTTGTACGACCTGGGACTGGTGACCACCCGCGTCGACCCCGGCCACAGGCCGAAGTTGAGCCGGCCTGCGCTGTCCAGGTAGATGGCCCGGTCGTAGTTGGCGCTGGTGCCGGTGGCGCTGCTGCCGAACCCGACGATCTTCCCGCCGTCCCGGGTGGTGGTGCTGAACCACCCCTCCAGGGAGAACGTCTGCGGGGCGAGGACGGACTGCTCGGTGGCCAGGAAGCCGGCCTTGGTGCCGTCGGTGCCGGCCGCGGTGTCGGTGTCCTTGGCGATGGCCCCGGACTGGCCCAGGCTGATGCCGCCGTTGACCGTGAGGTCGTTGCCGCCGACGCTGTCGTAGGCCGTGGTGCTGCCCGCGGACTGCCCGAGGGACCAGTGGTTCGTCGCCCCGTCCGCCGTGACCAGGCCGGCGTAGGAACGGGCGGCGGTGGTCCCTGCGGTCACCACGACGGACGTCGGGTCGCCGGCGTTGCTGTTGCCCACCGGGTCCACCACGACGACCTTGTAGCTGTGCGTGCCCGCGGAGACGCCGGTGTCGGTGTAGGCGAGCGGGTTGCGGTCGTACCAGGTGGAGGTGGTCGTCACCTCGTACACCGGGGTGGTGCCGTCGTCCCGGTACACGCGGTAGGTCAGGGTCGCGTTGTCCTGGTCGCTGCTCTCGGTCCAGCTGACCCGGGCGGTACCGGGACCGGTCGCCACGACGGTCGGGGTGAGCCCGCCACCGTTGGGTCCGGTCGTGCTCGGCGCCGTGCCGGGGAACGCGAAGCGCACCAGACCCTGCTGGGCGGTGCCGTTCACCGCGGGGAACTCCCCGCCGTAGGCGAGGTACTGGCTGTTGCCGGTGACCGACCAACCGGCCTGGTCCTGCCCGGTGTACGTGCCCCCGGAGAAGGTGGGGAACCAGGTGAGCAGCGAGGGCGCGGGCTGGCCGGCGAGATCGGCGTTGGTGAGCGTGAAGGCGCCGGTCGTGCCGGTCGCGGCCAGGCTCTCCGCGGTGGCGAACTTGTTCACCTGCGGGTTCTGCTCCGGGTACCCGCCGATGTTGGCGCAGTCGTGGGCGTGCGAGGCCACGTACAGCGCGCCGCCGACGGCGAAGCTGGAGTACGAGTCGCCGCGGCAGTCGCCGATCCAGCGGACCGAGCCGCCGGCGGAGTCCACCGCGAAGGTGCCCTCGAGGTTGCCGGGGCCGTAGTAGTCGTAGGCGGTGCCGTAGACGACGGACCCGTCGGTGGTGAGGCTGTAGACGGCGGAGTTCACGCCCTGGTTGGTGAGCATCTGGCCGATGGCGAAGGAGCGGGTCGCGCCGCTCACCGCGTCCAGCGCGCCGACACCGGTCGACCTGGTGCCGTTCAGGGAGTCGAAGCGACCGCCGACGACGACCTGCGAGCCACCGTCGGTGACCACCATGGCCATGACCTCGGTGCTGGTGGCGCTGTTGCGCGGGTCGTTGTCGGGCAGGTCGTTCCCTGCGGTCGAGCCGACGCCGGGGACCGGGGCCCAGGGCAGCAGGGCGCCGTCGACGGCCGAGACCGCGGCCATGCTGGTGCGGCTGGTCGACCCGACCGCTGTGACGCTGCCGCCCAGGTAGACCGTCGTGTCCGTGGCCGCGAGCGCCCGGATCTGACCGGTGACGCTGGGCTTGAAGTCGGCGACCAGCTGACCGGTCGCGGTGTCGTAGGCGGCGATCTTCCGGCGGGTCTGGCCGTTGGCCACGGTGAAGTCACCGGCGACGTAGACCCGCGTGCCGTCCGGGGAGGCCGTGACGGCCAGCGCCTGGGCGTTGAGGTCCGGGGCGAAGGAGGTGATCAGCTCACCGGTGCGGATGTCGTAGGCCAGCATGTTGTTCCGGACCGTCTCCTGCGTGCCCGCAGCGGCGCCGGCCGGCCGGGCGGTGGAGAACTTGCCGGCCACGTAGACGGTGTTGCCGATGACGACCTGCGACCACGCGACGCCGTTGATCTGCACGGTGGGCAGCGCGTCGGCGGTCACCGTGGCCGGGGTGGCCGGGTCTGCCGGGTCCACCGGTGCGGCGTCCGCGGAGGCAGCCGGGGCCATCAGGCCGAGGGTGCCGGTCGCCAGCAGCAGGCTCGTGACGCCTGCGATGCACCGTGACGCGAGGTGCGCCTTCCGTGCCGTCATGTTCGTTCCCCAGTCGCTCGTCCCCCGGGGGACCTTCGTGATCCCAGCCGGTGGGAGAACACTAAGCGTCACGATCGGCTCGGAGCCAGGGGTGAGCCGTCACCCGATCCGGTGCATCTGCCCAGCTCAAACCGCTGCCGGTGCAGAAGTTCGGGACATCCGGTGCAGAAATTGCGGATACGCAGAGCAACCGTGCAGGATGCGGTGGGCGGCCCTCCACCGGGTCGTCGCCGGGCCGTCCGGTGCCCGGTCCGCGTGGGTGGGCCGGTCCCGGAACGCGTCCGGCCCGCCCACCGGGAGAGGTGGGCGGGCCGGAGCGGGTGGATCGGGGCGGGCGGGTCAGCCGCCGCGTTGGAGGAGCTGGTGGCGGGCCATCCGCGCCACCAGGTGCGCGGCGGTGTCCTGCGGGCTGACGTAGCAGCGGGGCACGGTGAACCGGTCGCGGGGGTGGTAGTCGCCGATCACGCAGGCGTTGTCGTAGCCGGCGGCCTGCACGGCGTCCGCGGCGGCCGGGTCGAAGGCGCCGTAGGGGTAGCAGAAGCCGGCGACCTCCTGCTGCAGGACCTCCTGCAGGACCCGCCGGCTGCCGGCGATCTCCTCGACCAGGGTGGCGGGGGCGGCGCCGGCGAGCCGGGCGTGGCTCATCGTGTGGCTGCCCACCTCGTGTCCGGCCGCGGCCACCGCTCGTACCTGGTCCGGCCCCATCACCGGCAGCCGGGGACCGGTGTCCCACTCGTTCGCCCCGCCCAGCTGCCCGGCGACGACGTAGAGCGTGGCCCGCATGCCGTGCCGCTGGAGCAGGGGCACGGCGTGCTCGAGGAAGTCGGTGTAGCCGTCGTCGAAGGTCAGCGCGACCAGTCCCCCGGCCGTTCCCGCCTGCTGCGCGCGGAGCAGCTCGGTCAGCCCCACGCCGCGCAACCCGAGCCGGCGGAGCAGGCGCAGGTGCCGGTCCAGCCGGTCGGGGTGCACGCGGAGCCGGTGCGGGTCCGGCGCCGTCGACGCGCTGATCGAGTGGTACATCAGCACCGGCCGGACGCGCAGCGGCGGGCGTGCCGTGGACGCCGGGTGCGTCACGACCCGCTCCCCACCGCGACCGCCGGACGACCGGCGGGTGCCCCGACCAGCGCGGCGACCACCTCGACCAGGCGGGCGGGGTGCAGCTCCGGCGCGTGCCGGCGCCGGGCCGCCGCAGCGGAGTCGACCGCGGCACGCCGGGCGGCCGGCCAGTCCCCGACGACCCGCTGGACGGCGTCGGCCCACGCCGGCACGTCACCGGCGGGCACGAGCTGGGCACTGCCGTAGCCCTCGGCGGCCTCGCGGAGCCCGCTGTGATCGCTGACGACCAGCGGCCGCGCGGCGAGGACCGCCTCCACGGCGGTGTTGCCGAACGACTCCTCCATCAGCGACGGCACCAGCACCACGTCGCTGTCGGCGAGCGCGGGCCAGACCGGGGACCGGAAGCCCAGGAACTCCACGCGGTCGGTGAGCCCGGCGGCGTCGACCGTGGCCCGCAGCTCGTCGGCGAACCACTCGTAGCCCTCGAAGACCGAGCCCAGCAGCTGCAGCCGGGCGTCGACCCCCCGGGCCAGCAGCTCCTGCAGGGTGGCCACGGCCACCTGCGGCCCCTTGCGCGGGGACAGCCGCCCGACGAACAGCAGCCGGACCGGCCCGTCGAGCGCGGTACGGGGCGGCACCACCTCGTCGGGTCCGGGGACGGCGTTGTGCACGACGGTGGCGCGCCGGCGCAGCCAGGGCGCGGTCCCGGTCAGCACGTCGAGGCTGAACCGGCTGTTGGCGATCACCCGGTCGGCCAGCGCCGGGCAGACCGCCATGCCGATCCGCAGCAACCGCGGCGCGGACTGCTCCGCCTCGTGCACGTGGCAGACCGAGGGTCGCCGGGCGAGCCGGGCCAGCAGCGGCCACGAGGGCAGGGTCAGGGTGTTGACGTACACCCCGGCGGTACCGGCCGAGCGGATCAGCCGGAGCGCCGGCAGTGCGCCGAGCACCGTGTCGGCCAGCAGCTGCAGCGCGCCGCGCGGGCGCAGCGCGGAGTTGCGCAGCACGGGCATCCGGCACAGCACGACCCGCAGGCCGCGGGCCTCCAGCTCACCCACCAGCGGCCCGGGACCGGGCAGCGCGACGGTCACCGCGAAGGCGCCGGCCAGCGCGGTGGCCGAGGCCAGCAGCACCCGGTCGGCGCCGTAGAGCTCCGCCCCGGGGTGGACGACGAGGACCCGGGGCCGCGGCAGCGGGGCGGCCACGGGTCAGCTCGCCGATCCGGTGAAGACCAGGACGGGTGCACCGGCCTGGTAGCCGACGGTGACGGTGACCGCGTCGCGGGCGTCGGTCGGCACGGTGAAGACGTAGACGCCCTGGGCGCTGTCCCCCGGGGCGACCGTGCCGCTGAACGGCAGCGCGGACGCGTCGTCGAGCGGTGACGCGGGGGCCAGCTCCGCGCCGGTGGCCAGCTCGACGGTGACGGCGTCCAGGGACACCGGCGCACCCGTCCCGTTGGTGATCTGCACGGTGGCGCGCAGCGCCGGCCCGGCGACGTTGCCCGGGCCGGTCGCCGTCCCGTCGATGGCGGTGAGCGACTCGACGACGGCGGTGATGCCGTTGCCGACCGCGGCCGGTGCGTCCAGCGCGACCGCGTCCAGGCTGGGCGGGGGTGCATCGGCGTTGCTGGTCTCCGCGGCCGGCTCCGGGGTCGGGGGCGCCGGGGGCACGCTCGTCCGGGGGGCCGCGGTGACCGGGACGACGGCGTCCGAGGGCACCGGGGCGGTCGTGGCGGTGCCGGCGGTGGCGCTGTCGTCGCCGGGGTCGGCGCCGGTGAGCGAGAGGCCCACGACGACCGCCGCGGCCACGACGGCTGCGGCGGCGGCGCCGACCAGCACGCGGCGCCGGGTCCTGGTCGTGCCGGGCGGGAGGGTGGTCATCGGGGCAGCCTGCCGATCTCGCGGAACCACTTCACCGAGGCCAGCAGCAGGAAGGCCGCCGCCGCGCCGAAGAGGAGGGTGTACAGGGGGGTGAAGAGGTGGGGCGCACCGAACACCAGGAACAGGCAGCACAGCAGCCCGTAGTCGGTGGGCAGGGTCAGCAGGGACCGCGCGACGCCGGGGCGCTGGTCGGAGCGCTGCGCCCGGGTCGGCGCACCGTGCTGGGCCCGCAGCGCCTCGTTCAGCATGGTGCCGAAGTAGGTGACCGCGTCCACGACGCAGTAGCCGATCGGGACCAGCAGCACCGCCGGTTCCACCAGGTCGTTGCGGTAGAAGGCGATGAGCACGGCCAGGTGCAGGCTGGAGGCCTTGACCGCGTCGACCATGTGGTCGAGCCACTCACCGGCCGGCGAGCCGCCACCGCGCAGCCGCGCCAGCTGGCCGTCGGCTGCGTCCAGGGCGTACCCGAGGACGAGGAGCCCCGCCACCGCGACGCCCAGCGGCCAGGACGGCGTGCCGAGGCAGAGCAGGGCGATGCCGGCCGCGGACGACGCGGCGCTGAGCACGGTGACCGCGTTCGGCGTCAGGCCGGCGTGGAAGGCCACCGCCGCCAGCAGCCGGCCCAGCTTGCGGTTGACGAAGCGGGAGTACGCCGGCGCGCCGGTGGCGCCCTTCTGGGCAGCCCCCAGCCGCCGCAGCGTCGCCCCGAAGGACTCCTCGCCGGCCGTCGGGGTGTCCGGTCGGGGCCGGCTCAGCGTGGCGCTCACGCCCCCGCCGCCCGGGCGCTGGGCACCTCGGCCTCGGCGGCCGGTGCGGTCACGGGGCGGGTCGTCTCCGCCAGCGGACGGCGGGCGGTCGGCACCACGGGCAGCACGTCGGGCGCCGTGACCGGCGCGGTGGCCGCCCCCGGGCCCAGCCGCAGCCGACGACCGCTGGGGCGGCTGCGCGGGAAGTCGCGCGCCGTCAGCCGGTGGCACAGCTGGGCGTAGCCCTCGGCCACCTGGTCCCAGTCGTACCGGGCCGACAGCAGACGGGCGCGCGTGCCGTCCTTGCGGGTGCGGACCGGGTCGGCCTCGGCCGCGGAGACCGCGGCCGCGACGTCCTCGGCGGTGGAGAAGTAGCGGCCGCTGGTCTCCAGCACCTCGCGGTTGAAGGAGACGTCGTAGGCGATGGTGGCCGCGCCGGCGCCGATGGCCCGCAGCAGCGAGGGGTTGGTCCCGCCCACCGAGTGGCCGTGCAGGTAGGTGGCGCAGTTCGCGTAGAGCTGGTCGAGCAGCTCCTGGTCCCAGATCCCGCCGAGGAACCGGACCCGGTCGTCGGCCAGGGAGTGCACCTGGCGGGTGTAGTCGTCGGCGTAGGGGGCCGACCCGACGACCACCAGCGGCAGCTGCGCGTCACTGCGCCGGTAGCCGTCGACGATGACGTCGACGTGGTTCTCCGGCTCGAACCGGGCGACCACCAGGTGGTAGCCGCGCTCGGGAAGGCCGGCCTCGGCCAGCTTGTCGCTGCCGGCGCCGTCGATCTTGGGTGCGCCGTAGGCGATCAGCTCGGTGGGGGCGGCGAACTCGTCGCGGTAGTAGTCGGCGATCCCGCGGGCGTCGGCGATCAGCGCGTCGGACCAGCGGACCGACAGCGCCTCGACCACGCGGTAGTAGCGCTTGCCGATGCCGCCCCACTTGGCGCGCTTCCACTCCAGGCCGTCGACGTGCGTCGCGACGGGGATGCGGGCGGCGCGCACCAGCGGCAGCCACGGGGCGTTGGCGGCGTTGAAGACGATCGCGGCGTCGACCCGGTGGGTGAGCAGGTGCAGGACCGACAGACCGGTGTGGCTCAGCGTCTCCAGCGACCGGCGGCGCAGCGCCGGCAGGTGCACCAGGCGCATGCCCAGGTGCTCGGCCGGCCGCGGGGCGTCCGCGGTGGTGCGGCAGTAGACGACGACCTCGTGCCCGGCCTCGGCCAGCCGGCGACCGACCTCCTCGACCGCGGTCTCGAAACCGCCGTAGCGGGCCGGGACGCCGCGCGTCCCGACCAGGGCGATGCGAAGCGCTCCCGACCTCCTGCGTGGCATGGCCCCTGGCTCCGTTTCTGCGCGTTCCACCGGCTCCCCGAGGTGGGGCGCGCGGTCACCGGCCGACGGCACGGTGGTGGGCCGTGCCGTGCTGACCGGCCCACGAGAACCATCCCCCGTGCACGCGAGAACGTCGCCGTTCGCAGTCGTCCGGTCACCCGGAGGGAGGAAGCCACCCGGTCGTGGACCGGGTGGCTTCTCCTTGCCGGCGTGCCGGGGCGGGTCGCTCAGTAGGCGCCGGAGGCGCGGACCACCGCGCGGGCGGTCTTCCAGAGGATCTGCAGGTCCAGCACGAGCGACCAGTTCTCCACGTACCGCAGGTCGAGCCGGACCGCCTCTTCCCAGGGCAGGTCGCTCCGGCCGGAGATCTGCCACAATCCGGTGAGCCCGGGGGTGACGAGGAGCCGGCGGCTCACCTTGCTGTCGTACCGGGCGACCTCGGCCGGCAGCGGCGGGCGGGGGCCGACCAGCGACATCGTGCCGCGCAGCACGTTGATCAGCTGGGGCAGCTCGTCGAGGGAGAAGCGGCGCATGTGCCGGCCCAGCGTGGTGACCCGCGGATCGTGCTTGATCTTGAAGAGCAGCCCGTCGGCATCGTTGCCGTCGGAGAGACCGGCGACCTGCTGATGGGCACCGTCGACCATGCTGCGGAACTTCAGCATCGTGAAGTGACGGCCACCCAGGCCCACCCGCTCCTGGCGGTAGAGGACCGGTCCCGGGCTGGTGAGCCGCACCGCCAGGGCGAGCGCGGCGAACACCGGGGAGAGCACGAGCAACGCAGCGAGGGCGATCGAGCGGTCCAGCGCGCCCTTGACCACCCGGCGCCAGCCGGTGAAGCGGGGCTGCTCCACCGACAGCAGGGGCAGGCCGTCGAAGGGCCGGATGTGCAGCCGGGGACCGGCCACCTCCACCAGACCGGGCGCCACCAGGAGCTCCAGGCCCGTGCCCTCCAGCTGCCAGGACAGAGTGCGCAGGTACTCCGCCGCGGTCTCGCTCGCCGAAGTGACCGCGATGGTGTCGGCGCCCATCCGCCGGGCCAGGTCCAGGACGTCGCCCAGGCCGGCGACGGGCAGCTCCGCGACCCGGGCGACCCGGGCGCGGTCGTCGGGGGTGACACACGCCGCGACCACCTCGAGGCCGACGTGCTGCGTGCGGCGGAGGCGGTCCACCAGCTCGAGCACAGCGCCGCCGCGGCCGACGACGACGACGCGTTTGACGCCGCGGCCCCGGCTCCGGGAGCGGTGCAGCATGCGCCGGGCGGCAAATCGCTCGACCAGGGTGAGCCCGGCCAGCGCCGGGACGGCCCCGACGACGAGGGTGCGGCTGAGGTAGAGCTGGGCGGCGTAGCTGACGAAGCCCAGCCCGGCGAGCAGGACCAGCCCCGCACGGAAGACCCGGCGGAACTCGTCGGAGCCCACCCCGAAGGTGCGCTCCTCGTACGCTCCGGCGCAACCGAGGAGCAGGGGCCAGGCCGCGACCAGGGACAGGCTGGCCCACACCAGGGCACCACCGGACTGGAGTTCGGACCCACGGACGAGCAGCACGCCGACGGCGACAGCCGCGGCGAGCGCGGTCTCCCCGACGATGAGCCGCCGGCGGTGCCGGGCCGCCCAGCGGCGGGCGCTGAGGACGAGGTCGGTGGTGCGGGGGGAGCGGTCGACGATGCGCAGCGACGCCGCACCGCCGGTCGCCCCGTCCCCGAGGCGGGCGCAGACCGACTCCTGCACGGCACTCGACACGGGTGTCTCCTCGACTGGTCCGGCAGCACGCGTCGTGGCCGGGAAGGGCGCGCCGGGGGTCCCCGGCTGGACGACGAGAGAGCCGATCGGCACCTCGCGGAGACCACCATCACGCTCGGTCACGACTGACTCAACCGACACGGGACTCGTCCACCCGTCGGTGTGCGCTGGAGTCACTCGGACGTGTTCCTGGGCCACCCCGGTGTGAGGGGGTCCCCCGCCGCGGAGAGCCGCACCGCCGTTCGACCAGCTGGATCGTGGTCCCGTTCACCGTCATGCGGATGACTGTGCGGGGGCTTCCGCCGGGCCGACGCCGGAAAGCCGCAAGGTATCCGCAAGACGTGGGTCAGCTGCGGGGCGTGCGGCTCAGCTGCGGGGGTGCACGCTGTTCTGGGCGGCCTCGAGCCCGCGCTCGAGCAGCAGCTCGGTGGCGTCGGCGGCCTCGCCGACGAGCAGGTCGAGGGTCTTGCGCTCAGTGGCGGAGAAGTCCCGGAGCACGAAGTCGGCGGGGTCCTGCCGACCGGGCGGGCGGCCGATGCCGACCCGCACGCGCAGGTAGTCCTTGGTGCCGGTGGAGCGGGAGATCGACCGCAGGCCGTTGTGCCCGCCCTCTCCCCCGCCCCGCTTGAGCCGCACGGCCTCGAAGGCGATGTCGAGCTCGTCGTGGACGACGACGAGGTCGGTGGCGGCGAGGTGGGAGTAGTCCAGCAGCCCGCGCACCGGCCCACCGGACTCGTTCATGTAGGTCAGCGGCACGGCCAGCACGACGCGGCGGCCGGCCAGCCGGCCCTCACCGGACAGCGCCCGGGAGCGCGCGCCCTTGCCGGCGGACAGCTTCACGCCGGCCCGCCGGGCGAGCTCGGCGAGCACCATGGCGCCGACGTTGTGCCGGTTGCCGGCGTACTCGGGACCGGGGTTGCCCAGCCCGACGACGAGGAACGGACCCTCGGACGGCGCCGGGGCCGGGGCGGGTGACGCCGCGGGGGCGCCGGCAGTGCCGGCGCCCCCGCGGGTCGTGCTCTCGCTCAGTGCAGGACTCAGCTGTCGGCGGAGTTCGAGGCGGCGTCCATGGACTCGCCGCTGCCGGAGTCGGACGGCTCCGGCACGACGTCGCCATCGGCGTCGGACTCGTCGCGCTCGATGCCGGCCTCGGCCTCGGCCTCCTCCAGCTCCGCCTCCAGCTGCGCAGCGGTGGGCGCACCCAGGAACCCGATGACCAGGGCCTCGGGGTCGGTGACCAGGGTCGCGCCGGCGGGCAGCACCAGGTCGGCGGCGGTGACGCCGTTGCCGGCGGTGCGGCCGGTGATGTCGACCTCGATCGGGCCGGGCAGGTTGGTGGCGTCGGCCTCGAGGGAGACGGTGTTCAGCTGGTGGTTGCTGATCGTGTCCGGAGCCGGCTCGCCGACGATGACCACCGGCACGTCGACGATCGTCTTCTCACCGCGGCGGACCAGCAGCAGGTCGACGTGCTTGTGCTCCCGGCTGATCGGGTCGCGCTGGATGGCCTTGGTCAGCGCCAGGTGCTCGGTGCCCTCGAGCGTGACGGTCAGCAGCACGTTGGTGCCACCGTTGCGCAGCGCCGCGGCGAACTCGCGGGCGGGCAGCGTCAGGTGGACGACGTCCTGGCCGTGCCCGTACAGGACGGCGGGGACGCGGCCGGCACGCCGGTCACGGCGGGCGCTGCCCTTGCCGAACTCGGTGCGGGACTGGGCGGCGAGGCGGAAGTCAGCCACGGGGTGTGCTCCTCAACAGTGGATCGGGTCTGCGCACCCAGCGCACGACCGCGACGACCCCTGGAGGCCATACGCACGTCGATCACGGAGCAGGCCGAACCCACTCCCTCGCCGGGCAACGCCGCCCAGCCTACACACCCACCCGCCCCCACCTCTGGACCAGGGAGGCAGGACAGAGCAGGGAGAGAGGGAGGCAGAGCGGAGGCGAGGCGGAGGCGAGGCGGAGGCGAGGCGGAGGCGAGGCGGAGGCGGAGGCGGAGCGCCGGCGGAGGCGGAGGGGCGGCCAAAGTCGCGACTTCGGCCGCCCCGTCCCGAAACGCACCGCCGGAGGGACGTGGCCCGTCGCGCCGCAGGCGCGCCCACGGGCCCGGTCGCGGGGCCGCAGGCTCCCGACCGGGACCGCAGCCGGTCCGGCTGCGCCGACACGGGGCCCGCAGGGTCCCTGCCGGCGCAGCACCAACGGCTCAGCTCAGGCCGGGAACGGCTCCTGGCCGCGGTGCGATCCGGAGGATCGCCGTCTAACTAGCCCCGTCGAACAGCGAGGTGACCGAGCCGTCCTCGAACACCTGGGTGATGGCGCTGGCCAGCAGCGGCGCGATGGACAGCACGGTGAGCTTGTCGAACCGGCGCTCGGGCTCGATGGGCAGCGTGTTGGTGACGATGACCTCGCTGACCCGGCTGTTCTTGAGCCGGTCGACGGCCGGCCCGGAGAGCACGCCGTGGGTGGCGGCGATGATCACGTCGGCGGCACCGGAGTCGAACAGGGTCTCGGCGGCCTTGGCGATGGTGCCGCCGGTGTCGATCATGTCGTCGACCAGGATGCAGACCCGGCCCTCGACCTCACCGACGACGCGGTTGGCGACGACCTCGTTGGGCCGGGTGATGTCCCGGGTCTTGTGGATGAAGGCCAGCGGGGTGCCACCGAGCTTGTCGCTCCACCGCTCGGACACGCGGACCCGGCCGGAGTCGGGCGAGACGACGGTGAGGTCGCGACCGCCCCACTTGCGCTTGACCTCCTCGACCAGCAGGTCCATGGCGAAGAGGTGGTCGACGGGGCCGTCGAAGAAGCCCTGGATCTGGGCGGTGTGCAGGTCGACGGCCATCAGCCGGTCGGCGCCGGCGGTCTTGAACATGTCGGCGACCAGCCGGGCGGAGATGGGCTCGCGGCCGCGGTGCTTCTTGTCCTGCCGGGCGTAGGGGAAGAAGGGGGCGACGACGGTGATGCGCTTGGCCGAGGCGCGCTTGAGCGCGTCGACCATGATCAGCTGCTCCATGAGCCAGGTGTTGATCGGCGCGGTGTGGCTCTGCACCACGAAGGCGTCGCAGCCGCGCACCGACTCCTCGAACCGCACGAACAGCTCGCCGTTGGCGAACTCGTAGGACGCGGTCGGGGTGGGGGTGACCCCCAGGTGCCCGGCGATCTCCGTGGTGAGCTCGGGGTAGGCCCGGCCGGAGAAGAGCATCAGGCTCTTGTTGGAGGTCTGCCGAATCACGCTCATGACTGTCCCTGCTGGTCGTCGTCCGAGGCCCGGGCCGGAGAGCGGCCCGCGGATCCTGGTGGGGTGTCGGTCACGGGGGCGGCGGCCGCAGCTGCGGCCTGCGCTGAGGAGCTCCCCGGACGCCGTCGTCCCACCCAGCCTGCCACATTGCGCTGCCGGCCCCGGGCGACGGCCATGGCCCCGGCCGGGACGTCGTCGACGATGACCGACCCGGCCGCGGTGTAGGCACCGTCGCCGATGGTGACCGGTGCCACGAGCATCGTGTCCGAGCCGATCCGGACGTGGTCGCCCACGGTGGTGGCGTGCTTGGCCACGCCGTCGTAGTTGACGAACACGGTGGCGGCGCCGATGTTGCTGCCGGCGCCGATGGTCGCGTCACCGACGTAGGACAGGTGCGGGACCTTCGACCCCTCGCCGACGGTGACGTTCTTGGTCTCCACGAAGGCGCCGACCTTGGCCCCGCGGGCCAGCCGGGTGCCGGCGCGCAGGTAGCTGAACGGGCCGACGCTGGCCGCCGGGCCGACGACGGCCTGCTGGCACTGCGACCGCAGCACGGTGGCCGCCTCGCCGACCTGGGTGTCGACGAGCGTGCTGTCCGGGCCGACCTCGGCGCCGCCGGCGACCGTGGTGGCGCCCAGCAGCTGGGTGCCGGGGTGCAGCACGGCCTCGGCGGCGACCTGGGCGGTGACGTCGACCCAGGTGGTCTGCGGGTCGACCACGACGACGCCGGCACGCATCAGGTCGTCGAGCACCCGGTCGTTGAGGGTGCGGCGGCGGGCGGCGAGCTCGCGCTGGTCGTTGCAGCCCAGGGTGTCCGCGGCGTCGGCGGCGGTGTGCCCGCCCACGCGCCGACCGTCGGTGACCAGCAGCCCGAGGACGTCGGTGAGGTACTGCTCGCCCTGGTCGTTGGCCGCACCCACCCGGCGCAGCGCCTCCCGGACGGCGCGGGCGTCGCCCACGTAGACGCCGGCGTTGACCTCGGTGATCGCGCGCTGGGCGGCGTCGGCGTCCCGCTCCTCGACGATCGCGGTGACCGCGCCGGCGTCGTCCCGGACGATCCGGCCGAGACCGGTGGGGTCGGCGACCCGGGCGGTGAGCACGGTGAGCAGGTTCCCGGCGTCGGCGTGCGCCTGCACGAGGCCGGCCAGGGTCGAGGGGCGCAGCAGCGGCGCGTCGCCGTTGACGATGAGCACGGCGCCGGCGAGCTCGGGCAGCGCGTCGAGGGCGATCGCGGCCGCGTGCCCGGAGCCCAGCTGCTGCTCCTGCAGCGCCGGGACGGCGGCAGGGGCGATCTCGGCCAGGTGCGCCTCGACCGCCTCCCGGCCGGAGCCGACCACGACCACCGTCTGCCCGGCGCCCAGCGGTGCGGCGGCGGCCAGCACGTGGCCGAGCATCGAGCGGCCCCCGAGCCGGTGCAGCACCTTCGGGGTGCGCGAGCGCATCCGCGTGCCCTGGCCGGCGGCGAGCACGACGACCGCGCCCACCTGCCCTGCTGTCCTGGTCGGCTGCTGCTGGCTCACTGGGCTCCTCGGGACGGGTGGAGGACGGCGGTGGCCGCGACCGGGCGCAGGTGCACCCGGCCCCGCCCGCGCGCGTCCGCGGACTGGCTGGGGGACTCGGACTCGAACCGAGACTGCACGGCTCCAAAGGCCGGCGGGCTGCCGATTACCCCATCCCCCACCACCGCCGGCCTGGACCGGCGGTGCACCGACGAGCCTAGTTGACCGACCCGCTCCTCCCCGATCCTCGCGAGCTCGGGCCGGGCCCCGGGAGCGGGCCGTGGCGAGGCTCTCACCCCGTCGCAGGGGCCCGCCGCGGGTCGGAGGACCCCGTCCTCCCTCAGCCGACCAGCCGGGCGCCGGGCACCGGGCCGTGCACCGCCCGCACGTCGCGGAAGACGCCGGTGCCGGCCAGCCCGGCCGCCAGCCGGGCCGCGCCGTCCTCGTCCTCGGCCAGCGCCGCGACGGTCGGTCCGGACCCGCTGACCAGCGCTGCGGCGGCCCCGGCCCCGGTGGCGGCGCGCAGCGCGCGGCGCAGTTCCGGGCGCAGCCGCAGGGCCGGCGCCTGCAGGTCGTTGCTGAGGGCCGCGGCCAGCGCGCCCACCGGGCCGCTGCGCAGCGCGCCGAGCACCGGCCCGGTCGGGGCGGGCACGGCACCGTCGGGGAGCTCGCCGGCCGCGCGCAGGGCGTCGAGCTCGCCGTAGACGGTCGGGGTGGACAACCCCTCCCCCGCGATGCCGAGCACCCAGTCCCAGCGCCGGCGGGCCAGCACGGGTGAGAGCTGCTCGCCGCGGCCGGTGCCCACCGCCACCCCGCCGAGCAGGCTGAACGGGACGTCGCTGCCCAGCTGGGCGGCCAGCGCGGCCAGGTCGCCGCGGGTGGCCCGGGTGCCCCACAGCGCGTCGAGCGCGACGAGGGTGGCCGCGGCGTCGGCGCTCCCCCCGGCCAGCCCGGCGGCGACGGGGATCGACTTGTCGACCACCAGGTGCGCGTCGGCGGCCACCCCGGCGTGCCGGGCGAGCAGCTCGGCGGCCTGCCAGACGAGGTTGCGGGAGTCGCTGGGCACGACGGCCGGGCCGGCGCCGTCGGCGCCGCCCTCGCCGCGGACCTCCAGGGACAGGCCCGTCGAGCGGCGCACGGTCACGGTGTCGAAGAGCGAGACGGCCAGGAACACCGTCTGCAGCTCGTGGAAGCCGTCGGCCCGCAACGGGCCCACCCCGAGGTGGACGTTCACCTTGGCCGGTGCCCGTGCCACCACGGAACCGTCGCCGGCGATCCGGCCCGGACCACCGGCCGTCGTGTTGCTCATCCGCTCACCCTGCCACCGGCCCGGCCGCACCCGGCGGGTCGGTGCCGACCTCGGGCGTGCCGGTCGCAGGTGTGGCGGCCAGCCGGGCGAAGTCGGTGACCGACAGCTGCTCCCCGCGGGTGGTCGGGTCGATGCCGGCGGCCCGCAGCCGCGCCTCGGCCGCCGCGGGGCTGCCGGCCCAGCGGGCGAGGGCGGCGCGCAGGCCCTTGCGCCGGGTGGCGAAGGCGGCGTCGACCGCGGCGAAGGTGGCTGCCCGGTCGCCGGGGGGCGCGGGGCGGCGGGTGAGCGCGACCAGGCCGGAGTCGACGTTGGGCACCGGCCAGAACACCGGCCGCGGGACGTTGCCGGCCCGGCGGACGTCGGCGTACCAGGCCGCCTTGACGCTCGGCACGCCGTAGGACCCCGACCCGGGGGCGGCCGCGAGCCGGTCGGCGACCTCGGCCTGCACCAGCACCAGGGCGCTGTCGAGCGAGGGCAGCAGCTCCAGCAGGTGCAGCAGCACCGGTACCGCGATGTTGTACGGCAGGTTCGCCACCAGCGCGGTGGGCGGCGGGCCGGGCAGGTCGGTGACCCGCAGGGCGTCGGCGGTGACCACGGTCAGCCGGTCGGACCACTGCGGCGCCCGTTCGGCGACGGTGCGCGGGAGCTGGTCGGCCAGCCGCGGGTCGATCTCCACGGCGGTGACGTGCGCGCAGGCCCCGAGCAGGCCCAGGGTCAGCGACCCCAGACCGGGGCCCACCTCCAGGACGACGTCGTCCGGGCCGAGGTCGGCGGTGCGGACGATCCGCCGGATGGTGTTGGCGTCGTGCAGGAAGTTCTGCCCGAGCTGCTTGGTCGGGCGCAGGTCGAGCTGCTGGGCCAGGTCGCGGATGGCGGCCGGGCCCAGCAGCCCGTCGGACTGCTCAGGCGACATGCTCATGCCCGGCCCCGCTGTAGGGGCCCGCCGCGAGCTCGCGAGTGGTGGGGAGCAGCGGGATCCTTCCTCAATCGAACAGGTGGCTGCCGCAGCCCCACTGGCCGGCACCACTGCGGGCGTAGAGCATCTGCGCGCGCATCGTCTGCTCCTCGACCGAGGCGGCGGCGGGGTCGCCGCTGCCGCCCACCCCGGCCCAGGTCTGGCGGGAGAACTGGTACATGCCGCGGTAGGTGCCGCTGGCGCTGACCGCGGTGGGGCGGCCACCGGACTCGCACCGGGCCAGCGCGGCCCAGTTCAACCCGTCGGCGCCGGTCGGGGCGGCGGCCTCGACCGCCACCGGCTCGGGCTCCGGCTTGGTCCCGACCGAGACCTGCTCCTCGACCGGCTCCTCGCTGACCACGGAGGACACCTTCTCGCGGGCGGTCTCGACGCCGTCGGTGACGGTGACCCGCCAGGTGGTGGTGCGGGCGCCCTCGACGCCCTCCTGCGTGACCGTGCGCTCGCCCTCGAGCGCCTCGGCGTCCTCGGTCTCGACCGTCTCGTAGTCCACCGGCTGGACCTCGGTGACCTCCTCGACCTGCACGCGGGTGACCCGCAGGACCATCCCGCCCAGCAGCGGCTGGGTCGGGTAGAGGGAGGTGCGGTCGGTGGCCGACAGTGCGATGCCCTGCTCGGCGAGGAGGTCGCCGGCCGTGGCGGCGGTGGTGGTGACCACCCGCTCCTGGCCGTCGGCGACCAGCCGGACGTCCTTGCTGGTGGTGATGGCGAGGTCCATGCCGTCGAGCGGCACGCGCTCGCTGCGGTCGGCCGACAGCTGCAACTGGTCGGTGCGGTAGCCGAGCTCGTCGAGGGCGCCGTCCACCGACAGCGCGGTGGTGTAGACCTCGCTGCGCACGCCGTCCACGGTGAGCGTCAGCGGGCGGGCGCGGTTGACCACGATCGTGTCGCCGTCGCGGACGTCGGCGCCCGGGGCGGGCAGGACGACGTCGTGCGCGGCGGGGGTCAGCCCCTCGTCGGCGAGCACCTCAGCGGCGGTGCCGGCGTAGGTGGTCACCCGGCGGGACTGGCCGTCGACCGTGAGGGTCAACGACTTCTCGGCCGCGACGTAGGCGGCGGTACCGGCCACGAGGCCCAGGAGGACCAGCGCGAACAGGACGGACTTCAACGATCGGCGCACAACACATCCAGGTCAGCAGGACCCGGGCAGGGGAACCGGGCCGCAGGCGGAGAGCGCCGCCGTGGGGCGGCTCCCAGGAGCAGGCGAACCCGTCGTCGTCGCGATCGGGGGGGGGCACCCCGGCCGTGCACGACCACCTGGGTGTTCCCCACCCCGGCTGTCGGTCACGACAAGATAACGAACGGACTCGCTGGCACAACCGTGCCGAGTCAGGACACCAGCAGGTCGACAAGTCGTTCCGCAGGCACGCCGATACCGAAGGTGACACTGGACGGCGTGTTGGCGCGTCGTCCAGCGATGGGCCCGGCGTCCACGGTGGGCAAACCTACAGCGGCGGTCCAGCCGGCGGGCCTCACGCCAGCGCGGCAGCGCCCTGCCGCAGCGGCCGCAGCCAGGTGAGCAGGAAGACGGCCACGGCCAGGCCCGCGGCCAGCGCACCGAACCCGCCGGCGACCAGCGCCACCGGCAGCAGGCCGGAACCCTCGCGCACCTCGTCGCCGAGGTCGACCCCGGCGAGCAGCAGCAGGACCCCCAGCGGCACCAGGGCCAGCACGCTGGCCCCGGCCACCACCAGGTGGGCGGTCCAGGTGCGCAGCGCCTCGTCGACGGGGAGGTCGGCGCCCTCGGCCGGCAGCGGGCGGAACAGCACCCGGGCGAGCGACAGCTCGGCCAGCAGCCAGCCGAGGGCGGCGGTGACCAGGAGCGCGGTGAGCGCGGCGTCGGACAGGTGCCCGGACGACCCGAGCAGCAGGGCGGTCACCAGCTCCCCCGCCATCGCCGCCCGCATGCTCCACAGCAGCACCAGCGACACCTGCTCCCCACGGCCGGGACGGCGGGCGGGGCGGGAGACCGCCCACCGCGGCCGCGGCCGGGTGACCTCGGCCAGCAGCACCCCGGCCAGCAGGCCGGCGGCCAGCGCCGGCAGCCAGAGGAACACCGACGCCTCGGCGAACAGCACGACGCTGGCCACGAGCCCGGCCACCCCGAGCAGCCAGCCCAGCTGCCGCACCCGGCGGCCGTGCGCAGCCTGCCGGGACAGCTCGGCGGAGCCGGCCGGGGACAGCTCGACGAAGCCGACCGCCGCGGCGGCCACCGCCCGGCGACCGGCGGCCAGCGACCAGGCCCGGGCCAGTGCGGCGGCCGGGACCAGCAGGGCGATGACGAGGACGAACGCGATCAGGCGGCCCACGTGGTCAGTGTCCTCCAGCCGGGCCGGTCGTGGCCGTCCCCGGGCGCGTCGACATGGGGCCACCCCTTCCTCGTGGCCGGCCCCGCTGCAGGGGCTCGCGCCGAGCCTGCGAGGTGTGGGGGGCCGCGGGGCCCTTCACCAGGGGCCGAAGACCCGCTCGGCGGTGGCGGTGAGGGTGTCGCAGAGCTGCTCCAGGTCGGTGCCGGTGACCTCGGCGAGCGCGCGCACCGTGTGCGGCACCAGCCGGGCGGCGTTGGGCCGGCCCCGCAGCGGCGCCGGGGTCAGGAAGGGCGCGTCGGTCTCGACCAGCAGCTGGTCCGGCGGGGTCAGCGCGGCGGCCTCGCGCAGGTACCCGGCGTTGGCGAAGGTCAGCGTGCCGGCGAAGGAGAGCACGTAGCCGCGGTCGATGCAGGCGCGGGCGAACCCGGCGTCCCCGGAGAAGCAGTGCAGCACCGTGTGCTCCGGCGCGCCCTCGTCCTCGAGCACCCGCAGCACCTCGTCGTGGGCGTCCCGGTCGTGGATGACCAGCGCGATCCGGTGCCGCTTGGCGATGTCGATGTGCGCCCGGAAGGACTCCTCCTGGGCGGCCCAGCCGTCCTCCCCGGTGCGGAACCGGTCCAGCCCGGTCTCCCCGACCGCCCGCACCCGGGGCAGCGCGGCCAGCCGGTCGATCTCGGCCAGCGCCTCCGGGGTGGCCGCACCAGCGCCGGCCTCGTTCGGGTGCAGCGCGACGGCGGCCAGCACCTCCGGGCGCCGGGCGGCCAGCTCGGCCGACCAGCGGGACGACGCCGCGTCCACCCCGACCTGCACCAGCCGCGGCACCCCGACGCCGACCGCGGCGTCGACCGCCTCGTCCACCTCCGCGGGCGTGGGCTCGCGGTCCTCGCCGCCGACGGCGATGTCGAAGTGGGTGTGGCTGTCGACCGCCGGGGCCGGCAGCGGCTCCGGCGACGGCGGCGGCTCGCCCCGCCTGTTCGCCCGCGAGGCCGACGACCGGCTCACCCCCGCCCCCCGACGGCCGGCCCCCCGGCGGCAGAAATGGCCATTTCTGCCGCAGCGGGGGTCACGCCTCGCCGTCCGTCCGCGCGCCCTGCCCCGCCTCGGCCAGCCGGGCCAGCTCCTCGTCCACGATCGACGGGTCGAGCTTGGTGAACACCGGCTTCGGCGCGGCCAGCGGCGTGCCCGAGGGCGGCAGCGGGGTGGAGGCCCAGACGGCCTGGCCCTCGTCGTAGGGCCCGGTGATGATCGGGTACGGCGAGCCGTCGTCGAGGTCCTCGGTCTCCACGACCTGCGGCGCCACCGACCACACGCCCGTGCCGCCGAGCAGCTCGTGCACCTGCTGGGACGAGTGCGGCAGGAACGGCGTCAGCAGCGCGTTGCAGTCCTTGATCGCCTGCAGCGCGGTGTGCAGCACGGTGTCCCGGCGGGCCGGGTCCTCCTTGAGCTTCCACGGCGCCTGGTCCGACAGGTACTTGTTGGCCTCGCCGACCACCCGCATCGCCTCGGCGGCCGCGGCCTTCTGCCGGTTGCGCCCCAGCAGCTCACCAATCGGCCCGAACGCCCCCGAGGTGGTGGCCAGCAGTGCCCGGTCGGCATCGGTGAGCTCACCCGGGGTGGGGATCGCACCGACGTTCTTGGCCGCCATCGACACCGAGCGATTGACCAGGTTGCCCCAGCCGGCGACCAGCTCGTCGTTGTTGCGGCGCAGGAACTCCGCCCAGGTGAAGTCGGTGTCCTGGGTCTCCGGGCCGGCGGCGGCGATAAAGTAGCGCAGCGCGTCGGCGTCGTAGCGGGCCAGGAAGTCGCGCACGTGGATGACCACGTTGCGCGAGGAGGAGAACTTGCGCCCCTCCATGGTCAGGAACTCGCTCGACACCACCTCGGTGGGCAGGTTCAGCCGGCCCAGCGACCCCGGGGTGCCACCCTTGTCGCCACCGCCGTTGTAGCCGAGCAGCTGGGCCGGCCAGATCTCGGAGTGGAAGACGATGTTGTCCTTGCCCATGAAGTAGTAGGCCTCGGCGTCCGGGGTCTGCCACCATTGCCGCCACGCCTCCGGGTCCCCGGAGCGGCGGGCCCACTCGATGGACGCCGACAGGTAGCCCACCACGGCGTCGAACCACACGTAGATCCGCTTGTCGTTGCGGTCGCGCCAACCGTCCAGCGGCACCGGCACACCCCAGTCGATGTCCCGGGTGTAGCTGCGCGGCTTGAGGTCGGCCAGCAGGTTGACGCTGAAGTTCAGCACGTTGGGCCGCCAGCTGCCGCGGGTGGCCAGCCAGTCGCCCAGCGCCCGGGCGAACGCCGGCAGGTCGAGGAAGTAGTGCTCGCTCTCCACGAACTTCGGCGTCTCGCCGTTGATCCGGCTCACCGGGTTCACCAGCTCGATCGGGTCCAGCTGGTTGCCGCAGTTGTCGCACTGGTCGCCGCGGGCGCCGTCGTAGCCGCAGATCGGGCAGGTGCCCTCGATGTAGCGGTCGGGCAGCGTGCGCCCGGTCGAGGGGCTGATCGCGCCCAGCGTCGTCTTCGGGAAGACGTAGCCGTTCTTCAGCAGGCCCAGGAAGATCTCCTGGCTGACCTGGGCGTGGTTGACCGTCGACGTCCGGGTGAAGAGGTCGTAGCTGAGCCCCAGGCTGGCCAGGTCGTCGACGATGATGCGGTTGTTGCGGTCGGCGATCTGCCGCGGGGTGATCCCCTCGGCGTCGGCGGCGACCGTGATCGGCGTCCCGTGCTCGTCGGTGCCGCTGACCATCAGCACCTTGTCACCGCTCATCCGGTGGAACCGGCTGAACACGTCGGAGGGGACGCCGAAGCCGGAGACGTGGCCGATGTGCCGCGGGCCGTTGGCGTAGGGCCACGCGACGGCGGTGAGGATGTGCCGATCTGTCACGGCACGAGGGTAGTGAGGTCCGTCCACCCGGTTCGCAGGCGGCGGGCTCAGCGGACGCCGGTGACCGCGGCGGTCGTCGGGGCCGGGCCGTCCGCGGGGGCGCCGAGCACGGCCACCCCGGCGAGCGCCAGGCCGATGCAGGCGACCGTGACGCCGCGCAGCACGTGGTGCCGGGGAGCGACCGGGGCCGGGCGCGCCGCGCGGGGGCGGCCGCCGGCGGCGACCCAGGCCAGCGCCGACGGCGAGCTGGCCAGCAGCAGCTTCCCGGTCGGGACGGCGAGGGCCAGCAGCGCCAGCGCGGGCACCGGCAGGCCGACGTCCCCGGCCACGGCGACGAGGCGGACGCCGTCGGGACCGAACAGGCCGTAGACCGCGACGGCCAGGCACACCCCGACCTCCACCGCCGCGACGCAGACGAGCAGCCGCCGTCCGGCGCCGTCGACCAGGACGGCCCCCGCCCCGGCGGCCAGCACGACCCAGCCGGCGAGCAGCAGCAGCACACCGGCCATCGCCGGGCCGGAGAGGCGGGTGCCCCCGGCGAAGAGGCTGCCCAGGCCGGTGAGGCCGAACGCGAGCAGGCCGAGGGACTCGACGACCGACACGACCCCGGCCGCGACGACCGGCAGCGGGGCGCGCCGCGGGCGGGCCGGCCGGGGGGCCCGGGCCGCCGGGGACCCCGGCGGAGCGACCGCGGGGAGGCGGGGGGCGTCGGGGACGGCGCTGTGCACGGAGGATCTCCTGACCGGGAACGGGCTTCACCGATCAGGTCGGACGTCGTGGCACCGCGCAGCAGGGCCCGGGCCCGGGCCTCACCCCCAGGGGTGAGAGGTCACCGGTCACCGCCGGCCTGCTGCCCGGCCGCCGTGCGTGGCACGGCGTTCCACGAGGCCGCCCGCCCTGCATGCCTACGCTCTACCGGCCGCCGTCCCGCCCGGGGTCGCGGAAGACCAGGAGGACCCGGTGACCAGCACCGACAGCTCGCCCGGCAGCAGGTCCCGGCTGCCCCAGGTGCGTCGCCGTCCCGCACCGGCCGGGGCCCCGGCCCCCGCCCCCGCCGTGCGGGCCAGTGCGGACTACATCGTCGACTGCGCGGTCTACGTCGAGGGCCGGCGCCAGGCGTCGATCACCTACGACCGCGCGCTGCCGGCGGCCGTCGAGCAGGACGGCTTCGTGTGGCTGGGGCTGCACGAGCCGACCGCGGCCGAGCTCGAGTCGATCGCCGCCGTCTACGGGCTGCACCCGCTGGCGGTCGAGGACGCCGTCGAGGCCCACCAGCGCCCCAAGCTCGACACCTACGACGACAGCCTGTTCATGGTGCTCAAGACCGCCCGGTACGTGGAGCACGAGTCGTTGACCGCCACCAGCGAGGTGATCAGCACCGGCGAGGTGATGGTCTTCGTCGGGCCGCACTACGTGATCACCGTGCGGCACGGTGACCACGGCGGGCTCAGGCAGCTGCGGGCCAGCCTGGAGGGCCAGCGGGACCTCCTCACGCTCGGCCCGGCCGCGGTCCTCTACGCCGTCGCCGACCTGGTCGTCGATGCCTTCGTCGACGTCGCGACCGCGGTCGAGGAGGACGTCGACGAGCTCGAGGTGTCGGTGTTCAGCCCCGAGCGCACCGACGACATCAGCCGGATCTACCAGCTCAAGCGCGAGCTGATGCAGCTGCGCCGGGCCGTCGTCCCGCTCGACGTCCCGCTCAGCACGCTCAGCGAGCGGGAGCTGGACCGCGTCCCGGCGGAGATGCGCACGTACTTACGCGACGTGCAGGACCACAGCCTGCGGGTGCGCGACCAGATCGGCTCGCTGGACGAGCTGCTCACCTCGATCCTGCAGGCGTCGCTGGCGATCACGTCGCTGGCCGACAACGAGGACATGCGCAAGATCTCCGCGTGGGCCGGCATCATCGCCGTCGCCACCTTCATCGCCGGCGTCTACGGGATGAACTTCGAGGACATGCCCGAGCTCGGCTGGGCCTACGGCTACCCGATGTGCCTGCTGGCGATGGCCACCTCCAGCGGCCTCCTCTACCGCGGCTTCAAGCGCAGCGGCTGGCTCTGACCCGCTGGCCCTCGCTTGTTGCGCACTCATCAGGGTGTCGGCGCCCCCTGACGGCCCGACGAGTGCGCAACGATGCCGACCTGTGGATGGCGTCAGCGGGGTGGGGCGGGGGTTCGGCAGGGTTGTCCGGTGCCCCCTGCTGCTGTTCCTCCTGAGCTGAGGGGTCGGGTGTTCCGCGGGTCCTGGGCGGTCGGGCGCGGCCTGCTGACACCGGACCAGCTGCGCGGAGCCCAGTGGCGGTCGGTGTGCCGCGACGTCCACGCACACCGCGACCTCCCGGTGACGCACGCCCTCCGCGCCCGGGCGATCGCCGGCATCGTGCTGCCCGGGGCGGTGGTGACCGGACCGAGCGCGGCGGTGCTCTGGGGCGTGGAGCTGGCCGCGGACGACGACCCGGTCGAGGTGACCCTGCCGCCGGGCACCCGCCAGGTGCGGATCGCCGGGGTGCGCGCCCGTCGGGCAGAGCTGCGACCCGAGTGGGTCACCCGGCGACGCGGGGTCGCGGTGACCACCCCGACCGCGACGACCGCGCAGCTGGCCGCCCGGCTGCCGCTCGACGACGCGGTCGTGGCCGTGGACCGGCTGATCGCCGCCGGCGTCGTCGAACTGGCGCCGGTGCGAGCGCTCGCGGCCACCCTGTCCGGGGCGGGCTCCCGGCAGGCCCGGGCCGCCTGCGGGCTCGCCGACGGGCTGGCCGGGTCACCGCAGGAGACCCGGCTCCGGCTGCTCATCGGCCGCAGCGTGCTGCCGCCGCCCATCGCCCAGCACGAGGTGGTGGACGGCGGCCGGTTCGTCGCCCGGGTCGACTTCGCCTGGCCCGAGCAGCGGGTGGCACTCGAGTACGACGGCCTGTGGCATGCCGAGCCCGGCCAGTTCGCCCGCGACCGCGCCCGGCTCAACCGGCTCACCGCGGCCGGCTGGCGGGTGGTCTTCGTGACCGCGGCCGACCTGCACCGCCCGGATCAGCTGGTCGCCCGCATCGCCGCGGCCCTGTCGACCTGACATCACCCGCGCCGTTGCGCACCAACCGGGATCTTCCGCCCTCTCGAGGCCCCGACGACTGCGCAACGGCGAACGGGTCAGGACTTCTTGGCGGCCAGGACGGCGTCGTAGACCACTCGGCGGGCGAGGCCGGTGCGGGTGACGACGGCGCGGATGGCCTCCTTGCGGTCGGCGCCGGCGGCCTCCTCGGCGGCGACCTCACGGGCCAGCTCGGCGGGCGACAGCGCCTCGGGTCCGGCCACCGAACCTCCGACGACCAGCGTGATCTCACCGCGCACGCCCTCGGCGGCCCACCCGGCCAGCTCGGCCAGCGACCCCCGGCGGACCTCCTCGTGGGTCTTGGTCAGCTCCCGGCACACCGCCGCGGGCCGGTCGGGCCCGAAGGCACCCACGGCGTCGGCCAGCGCGTCGGCCAGCCGGTGCGGGGACTCGTAGAACACCATCGTGCGCGGCTCGCGGGCCAGCGCGGCCAGCGCCGACCGCCGCTCCCCGCCCTTGCGCGGCAGGAAGCCCTCGAAGCAGAACCGGTCGCAGGGCAGGCCGGAGACGGCGAGCGCGGTGACCACGGCCGAGGGCCCGGGCACCGAGGTGACGTCGATGCCGGCGTCGATCGCGGCACGCACCAGCGTGTAGCCGGGGTCGGAGACCGAGGGCATCCCGGCGTCGGTGATCAGCAGCACCGTGGCGCCGTCCTGCATCGCCGCGACCAGCCCGGGCAGCCGCGCCTGCTCGACCGACTCGTGGAAGCTGACCAGCCGGCCGGTGAAGGTGACCCCGAGGTCGGCGGCGAGCCGGTGCAGCCGGCGGGTGTCCTCGACGGCCAGCACCTCCGCGGTGGCCAGCACCTCGCGCAGCCGGGGCCCCACGTCGCCGGGTTGTCCGAGGGGCGCGCCGCCCAGCACGAGTCGTCCGGTCATGCACCGAGCCTGTCACGGCGGGCCCTTCCGGCCCGCCCGCAGGGGCCCGGCGCGAGCGCGCGAGTGCCGGGGGGCGGGCGGGTCCTTCGCCTACCCTGACCCCCATGGCCGTGCTGTCCCCCGAGCGGGCCGAGGCGGCACCCGGCGCTGCCGGCCCCCGTCGCCGGCCACCGCCCCCCCGGCCCCGCCGCGAGGTCGTCCCGCCGCTGCCCACCGACCGGGTGCTGGCCGCGGTGCTCACCGCGGTGCTGGCCGTGGCCACGCTGGTCACCCGGCTGTGGGACATCCGGTACCCGGCCGAGCTGGTGTTCGACGAGGCGTACTACCCGCCCGAGGCGGCCGAGCTGCTCGAGTACGGCTACGAGGCCAACCGCGGCTACACCTTCATCGTCCACCCGCCGCTGGGCAAGTGGCTGATCGCGATCGGCGAGCAGCTCTTCGGCGACAACTCGCTGGGGTGGCGGGTGCCCTCGGCCGTGGCGGGCACGATCGCCGTCGTCGTCCTGGTCCGGCTGGCCCGCCGGCTGACCGGCTCGACGCTGCTGGGGCTGGTCGCCGGTCTCCTGCTGGCGCTGGACGGTTTCTCCTTCAGCCTGGGCCGGATCGGCCTGCTCGACGTCTTCCTCCAGCTGTTCGTCGTCAGCGCCGTGGCCTGCCTGGTGGTCGACCGGGACCAGGTGCGCCAGCGGGTGCGCGACTCCGCCGACCGGGTGGGCAGCACCGGCTTCGCGCTGGGCCCGCGCGGCTGGCGGCTGGCCGCCGGGCTGATGTTCGGCGCCGCCTGCTCGGTCAAGTGGAGCGGCGTGTGGTTCCTGGCCTTCTTCGGCGTGCTGTCGCTGTGCTGGGACCGGGCCGCCTGGCGCGAGGCCGGGGTGCGCCGGCCGAGCCTGGTCGCGCTGCGCCGCGGGCTGCCCGGCGCCGCCTGGGCGCTGGGCGCGGTCCCGGTGCTGACCTACCTGGCCTCGTTCACCGGCTGGTTCCGCGGCGAGGGCGCGCAGGGCCGGCACTGGGCCGACCAGCACCCCGAGACCGCCTACGGGTTCGTCCCGGGTGCACTGCGGTCGCTGTGGCACATGCACGGCGAGTGGCTGTCGTTCCACAACGGGCTGTCCAGCCCGCACCCGTGGGAGTCCGGGCCGTGGTCGTGGGTCGTCGACGGCCGCCCGATCCTGCTGTGGAACCCGCAGGGGCTCACCGACGCCGACGGCGGCCAGGTGATCCGCTACATCCTCATGGTCGGGACGCCGACGCTCTGGTTCGCCTTCGTGCCGGCGGTGCTGTGGCTGCTCTGGCGGATCGTGGCCCGGCGCGACCCCACGGCGCTGACCGTCGCAGTGGCCATCGCCGCCGGCTGGCTCACCTGGTTCATCAACCTGGACCGGACGATGTTCCTCTTCTACATGGCCCCGGCCCTGCCGTTCTTCGTGCTGGCCGTGGTGCTCGTGCTCGGTGACGTCCTCGGCCCGCGGGACGCCTCCGTCCTGCGGCGCCAGATCGGGCTGGCCGCGGTCTGCACCTACGTCGCGGTGGTCGCCATGACGTTCGTCTTCTTCTACCCGGTGCTCACCGGGGCCCCGCTCACCCACGGCGAGTGGCTGCAGCGGATGTGGTTCCCCTCCTGGTTCTGACCAAGGCCCCCGCGAGCTCGGGGCGGGCCCCTGCGGGGGAGCCGAAGGGCCGGGCCGGAGGTCAGCGGGTGGGGACCCGCTCCGAGCGCGGCACCGGCACCTGGGCCGCGGTGTACCGGGTCACCACCGCGGTGTACCGGGTCACCACCGCGGTGACCGGCCCGTCGGTGCCGGCCAGCCAGGCCTGGTCGCGCCCGCCGCCCTTGGCCGAGTACAGCGCCGCGTCGGCCGCGGCGAGCAGCTCGGTGCCGGTGTCGCCGGCCGTGGCGCGGGAGGCGATGCCGAGGCTGGCGGTCACCGGGCGCGCCCCCTCGATCCCACGCAGCGAGGCACGCACCCGGTCAGCGACCTCGACGGCGTCGTCGATGCTGGCGCCGGGCAGCACCAGGGCGAACTCCTCGCCGCCGTAGCGGGCGACGACGTCACCGCGCCGGACGCAGGAGCGCAGCGCGGCGCCCACCGCCCGCAGCACGTCGTCCCCCGCCTGGTGGCCGTAGGTGTCGTTGAGCGACTTGAAGTGGTCCAGGTCGATGATGACCACGGCCAGCGGCGCGTCGGCCCGGACCGCGCCGGCGACCTCGCGCTCCAGCGCGGCATCGAAGGCCCGGCGGTTGGCGACCCCGGTCAGCCCGTCGGTGAGCGCGCTCTGCTGCAGGTGCTCGAGCAGCGCGACGCGGGCGAAGGCCGTTCCGGCGTGGGCGACCGCCTGCTCGGCCACGCCCACCCGGCGCTGCTCGATGCGCGAGCCGCTGCGGGCGTCATCGGCGAAGCTCAGCGTCCCCGACCCCTGGCCCTCGAGGGCGAACGGGACGACGACGACCCGCGTGGCGCCCTCGAGCACCTCGTCGACCCACGGGTCGGGGGCGGTCATCGTGGCGAGCACCGTGCTGCCGCGCTCCTGGGCCAGGTGGAGCAGCGTGCCCGGCTCCGGCGTCCCGCCCGGCCGCAGCGTCTCCGGCGCCCGGTCGGCGCGCATCCGGACGGCGAGGTCGACCGGGGGCCGGCCTCCCCCGTCGGGCAGGTGGTACTGCACCGCGGCGATCGGGGCGTCGGCGGCGTCGACCGCGAAGTCCAGCAGCGCCTCGGCGACCTCGGCGCCGGTGGCGGCCTCGTGCAGGGCGGCCGACAGGCGGCGCAGCGCCGCCTCGTCGTACCGGCGGCGGCGCAGCTCGCGCTCGTTCACCGCACCCAGCCCGGCCGTGGTCACCGCGGTCACCCAGACCACGACCAGGAAGACGCTGTAGCCGAGCGTGTCGAAGCCGGCGATGCCCGGCTGGGCGGGGAGCAGGCCGGTGGCCACGCCCTTCAGCACGCACATCACGACCAGCGAGTGCCACAGGGCGATCCGCAGGCCGCTGCGGAACGAGCCGAGCAGCGAGACCGCCAGCACGTGCAGCACGACCACGTACACGACCGGCCCGTCGAGCCCGCCGGCCAGGTACATCACCAGGCCCAGGTGCACGGCGTCGAGCAGGGCCGGGACGGTGAGGGCCACCACCGCCCAGCGCCGACCGAACGAGGACAGCCGGCTCAGCACCAGCCCGGTGGCCAGCACGAGCACCCCGGACACCGCCGGTACCCAGACCGACCCGACGGTGCCCGGCACGCCGGACCGGGTCACGAGCCAGGCGAGCAGGGGAAGCGTGAGGACGCCGATCCGGACGGCGAGCATCCAGCGGAGCCGGTCGGCCAGCGGCAGGATGTCCAGCGAGCCGCGCGAGGAGCTGGGCGTCTGCGTCATGACGATGCCCTCCGCGGGCTCTCGGGGAAGTCGGGGAAGCCGCTGAGGTCGTACCGGACCGGCGCCAGGGCCAGCTTGGGGTCCCGGCGGTCCAGCCGGCCCTGCACGGCCACGAAACCGACCATGACCGCCACGAGGGCGAGCGGGAACTGGCCGTCGTCGGCCACCGCCAGTGCGACCTCGCCGACGGCGGCGGCCACCTCGACCAGCGAGGACGGCGACGCCTCGATCGGCGGCGCCAGGAGCACGTCCCCGGAGGTGCCGCCGCCGCGGGGCAGGTCGACGACGACGGGCGGGGAGCTGCTGACCGGGGCCGCCGGCTCGGCGGACGGTGCCGGCGCGGCAGGCGTCGGCACCGAGGTGCGGACCGGGACGGGCGTCGGCGCCGGACCGGTGGTGGGCGCCGGGACAGGCACCGTCCCCGGCGCGACCGGGGGCACCGGGACCGGCGCCGGTACGGGAGCGGGTGCCGGCGCCTGCGCCGGTGCCGGTGCCGGCGCGACCACCGGCGCGGGGGTCGGGGTCACGTCGAGGGACCAGACGAACGACGCCTGCGCCGACAGCCCCTGCGCCCGCGGGTCGTCGAGCACGCCGACGGAGAGGCGGAAGACGGCCCACTGATCGAGTCCGGGCTGCCAGCCCGTCGCGATGCCGGCGGCGGGCGTCCCGGGGAGCTGCGCCAGCGTGCCGGTCCACACCGGCTGACCGCTGAAGGTCTCGCACCGCGCGGGGTCGGCCAGGACTCCCCGCTCGACCGTGAGCGACAGGTAGGGGGCGAGGTCCGCCCGGGGCACCACGGCGCTGAGGTCGACGCCGCTGAACGACTGCGCGGAGCCGGTCACCGCGAGGACGACGCAGCGCTGCTCCAGGTGCCCGGGAGCCAGCCCGGTCGAGGTGAACAGCGCCCCACCGGCACGGTCGTCGACCAGCCGCACGGACGTCGAGCCCTCAGCGGCGGGCAGGAGCTGCGGGGGCAGCCACCCGACCGAGGCCTGGGCGAGCAGGGCCGCGGCGGCCACCCAGCCGGCGGCCTGGGCAGCACGGCGGGAGCGCCGTCCACCTGCCCGGGCTGCTCGGGACACCGTGCTCCCCATCTCCTCCGTGAGCGGCCCGCCGGGTCCGGCGGCCGGCGACGACACCGGTGCTCCGTCCTCGTCATCGGCCGGTCCGAGCACATGTTGAGTTGCGCGCGACATGCGGCTCGTCAGCCGGGCGGCACCGGCACCGGCCACGGGCCGGTGCGGTGGCGCCCGGGTCGGGCCGCAGCCGGCTCGCCGCCGCGACGGCGGGTGGCCCAGACCGTCAGACCCGCGAGCAGCGCGGTGGTGAGGACGACCGCGGCCCGGTCCCCCGTCCGCCACCAGTACGCCGGCAGACCGACGTACGGGACGCGCAGCTGCGCCCGGCCGATCACGTCGGCCGCCGGGACCGGGCTGGTGTCGTCGCTCTGGTTGGCGTCGCCGCGGGTCACCAGGTCGCCGTGGGCGTCGAAGGCGACCAGCCGGTGCAGCAGCAGCCGGCCGGGGTCGGCGGGGTCGGGGAAGAGCAGCACCTGGCCCGGCTGCAGCAGGGCCGGCGTCACCGGCGCGCTGAGCACGATGTCACCGGGGGCGATCCGCGGCTGCATCGAGCCCGAGACGACGACGTCCGCCCGGAGGCCGACGGCCTGCGGCACGAGGCAGAGCACCAACAGCCCGGCCAGCGCCACCAGGACGGCGAGGACGACGGCGCGGGCCAGCGCCGCGGACCACGACCGCACGACCGCGGTCACCGGCTGGACCGCGGGACGGTGCCGGCCGCGCCCGCCGGCCGCCCGGTGGGCGGTCTGCGGTGCGCTCACGTGCTGCGGGCTTCCCAGGTGAACGTCGCACGGGACTGCGCGCGCTGGGCCGCGTCGTCGTCGGCCACCGCGTAGGTGATCCGGAACGTGAGGTGGGTGCCCGGCGCGGTGGCCGGGGCCACCGGCAGGCCGGTGGCGAAGTCGTGGTGGACGCTCTTGAGGTCGGCCAGCGTGCGGTCGGCGCCGGCGGACCCGTCGTCGGCCCGGGCGTCGTCGTCGGCCGGGACGGCGGAGGTGAACCCGCTGCTGCAGTCGGGGGCCACGGCGGTGCCGGCGGCCACGTCGGCTCCCCGCTCGACGCTCATCACCAGGTAGGGGTCCAGCGTCGAGGGGGCGGCCGTCGGCGTGCTGACGTACATCCGGACGTCGACGACGAGGTCGCCGGTGTAGTCGACCCGGATGCACCGGGACCGGGTGGACCCCGGCTGCAGGTCGTCGTCGTCCGGCCCGGAGAACAGCGCCCCACCCGTCCCGCCGGCGCTGAGCACGACGCTGCCGCTCTGCCACGCGTTGTCGGCGTTCTGGGTGGTGGCGGAGAACGCGGCGTGCGTCGACTGCCACGTCAGCGTGCCGCTGAGCACCAGCCCCACGGGGACGGCCACGGCCAGGAGGGTGCGGCGCGCTCGAGGTGTGGACCGGTGCACGCTCGCTCCTCGGGCCCGAGGGGTGCAGCCGTCCTGCACCCGATGCGCCCCACATCGACACCTGCGCACGCCGGCTGAGCAGCGGCGCCGGTGCCCTCACCCTCCGGAGGGGGGCGACGTCCGCGTGCGCACAGCCCGGGGAACGCGTCAGGCCGGGTCCGTGAGGACCCGGCCTGATCAGGGTGGAGCTGAGGGGAATTGAACCCCTGACCCCCTCGATGCGAACGAGGTGCGCTACCGGACTGCGCCACAGCCCCTTGCATCGGAGAGCTTACCGTCCGCCTCCTCCGGTACCGCGGCGGGGGTCCTCGTCAGCCGTTGACGACCCGGCGCGGGGCGTAGGTGTCGATCTCGGCGAAGCCGATGTCGTCGTCGTCGAGCCCGACCACGGCACTGTGCTGCCACCCGGCCGGGGCCGGGGTGCGGGCGGCGACGGTCCGGCCGGGTCGCAGCGGGTGCACGGGGGCCAGCGGCAGGCTCGGGTGGACCGGGCCGGTCCCGGTGGCGACCACCGGCGTGAGCCGCGGGGCCGGCGCCGGCCGGGAGGCCGCCGGCCGGGAGGCCGGGGCCCGCATCGGCGGACGCTGCGCGAGGCGGGCGGCACGGCGGGCGGCGGACCGGCGCTCCCGCTTGGCCGCGGCGCGCAGCACCACGAGGTAGCCGACGACCGCGACGTCGAGCAGGACCTGCGGCGCCCACATCCAGGACCGGTAGGCCAGCGCGCCGACCAGGGCCAGCACGGTCAGGGCGAGCAGGCCGGCCAGCGTGCGCCGGCGCACCGCGTGCACGTCGACCTTGAGCTCGCCGCTGCGGTACAGCTGCGCGCGGTCGATGCTCACCCGCTCGGTCTCCGCGTGGACCACCGGGTCCACGGGACGACGCCGCTGCAGGGTCCGCCCCGAGTAGGCAGCACCGGCGCCGGCACGGGAGTCGCCCCGGGTGACCACCATCGGCACGAGCACCACGAACCACAGCACGACGAGAGCGGCCAGCAGAACGCCCGAACCCATCACGAACACCTCGATCCATCCCTGGCACACCGGAAGGACCCCATCCCTGGGGCACCACGAGTCACATCAGTCACTCGGGAGTCACGGTAAGGGCGGCGACTGCCGATGTCGGGGACGCGCCCGGTGTGTCGGCGTGGCCGGACGACGATCCGGCGCGCCGCCGTCCAGCCGCGGTCTCAAATCGGTGACAGGTGGTCAGGAAGCAGGCGCGCTGTGCACCTGAGCGGTCAGGACGGGACGCGGGACCGCCACCGGGCGAGCACCCCGCCGGGCAGCTCGCCGGCCAGGAGTGCGTAGCCGAGGTGGTCACGCCACGCGCCGTCGATGTCCAGGTAGTCGCGGAACAGCGCCTCCTGGCGGAATCCCAGCCGCTCGACCAGCCGCCGGCTCGGCCCGTTCTCCGGGCGGATGTCGGCCTGCAGCCGGTGCAGCCCGGCCGGCCCGAAGGCGTGGTCGCAGACCAGCGCCACGGCCAGCGAGGCCACCCCGCGGCCGGCGACCGCGGAGTCCACCCAGTAGCCCAGGTGCCCCGACCGCAGCGCCCCGCGCACGATGTTGTCCACCGTCACCTGGCCGACCAGCCGGCCGTCGTGCCGGACGGCGAAGGGCAGCGCCGTGCCCGCGCGGGCACGGCGGGACGTCGCCCGGCGCATGCCGCGGTAGACCACCGGGGTGTGCCGCTCCGCCCACGGCACGCCACCGGAGGGCTCCCAGGGCGTCAGCCACTGCTCGTTGGCCGTGCGCAGCCGCGACCACTCCCGTGCGTCGGACCGCTCCAGCGGCCGCAGCTCGACCGGGCCCCAGGCCAGCCGGGCCGGCCAGCCGGGGTGCAGGGCGGGGTCCAGCTCAGCCGCCGAGCAGCATGGGCATGACCGTGACCAGCCCGCCGGCCGCGACCTCGGTGACGTCCTCGTCCACGACGATCAGGCAGTTGGCCCGGGCCATCCGGGCGAGCATCGCCTGGTCGCCGTCGCCGATCGGCTCGACCACGTAGCCGCCGTCGGGGTGCCGCATGACCTGCCCGTGCAGGTACTGCCGGTAGCCCAGCGGGGAGAGCAGCTGCTCGGCCGCGACCGCCTGCACGGTGCGCCGGAAGAGCTGGCGCTTGCCCAGCATCAGCCGGATGGCCGGGCGGACGAAGACCTCGAAGGCGACCAGCGCCGCCACCGGCTCACCGGGCACGCAGATCACCGGCACACCCTCCGGTCCGAGCCGGCCGAAGGCGTGCACCGGGCCGGGGTGCATGGCGACCTGGGTGAAGGCCAGCCCGCCGAGCTCGGCGAGGGCCTCCTGCAGCAGGTCCGGGCCGCCGTTGGCGAAGGTGCCGGCGATGAGGACGACGTCGCTGCGGAGCATCTGGCCCTCGAGCAGCTCCACCATCCGGCGGCGGTCGTTGGGCATGATCCCGGCGCGGTAGGCCTCGGCACCGGCGTCCCGCGCGGCGGCGGCCAGCGCGTAGCTGTTGACGTCGACCTGCTGGCCGGGGCCGGCGATCCGGCCGACGTCGACCAGCTCGTCACCGGCGCACAGGACGGCGATCCGCGGCCGGGGGCGCACGGCGACCCGCTCGCGGCCGACCGCGGCGAGCAGGCTGATCTGGGCCGGGCCGATCGGGGTCCCGACCTGCACGGCGACGTCCCCGGTGGCGACGTCGTCGCCGATCCTGCGCACGTAGCTTCCGGGGGCCAGCGCGGCGTAGACGGCCACCCGAGCCAGGCCCTGGTCCGTCCAGGCGGCGGGCACCACGATGTCTGCGCCGGCCGGCATCATCGCGCCGACGGCGACCTTCTGCGCCAGGCCCGGGCCGATCGCGGTGATCTCGCCGGAGCCGGCGGTGCTCTCCCCCACCACGTGCAGGGCGACCGGGGTCTCCACCGTGGCGGTCGCGACGTCGACCGAGCGCACGGCGTACCCGTCCAGCCCGGCCTGGTCGAAGGAGGGCAGGGCGCGCTCGCTGGTGACCAGCTCGGCGCAGAGCAGCCCCTGGGCGTCGAGCACCGCCAGCTCGATCGGCTCCGGCGTGTTCACCGCGCCGAGGATCTCGCCCAGGTGGTGCTCGACGGTGCGCAGCCGGACGCCGGAGACGTCGACCGAGCCGGTGTCGGCCAGCGGGTCCGGCGAGCGGTCGCCGGTGGCGATCGCCGGGGAGGGCACCCGGTCGGAGGCGAACACCGACCGGTCGACCTGCACGGTGTCGTGGGTGACCGTGGGCGCCGGCCCGGAGACCTGCTGCACCTCCCGGGGCTGGGGCACCAGGCCACCGTGCTCCAGGTCCAGCTGGGTCGTGTCCCGGCTGGGCCTGGTGAACCACCCGCGCGTCGTGTCGTCGGTCATGCCCGCCACCGTCGTCGCTCCCTCCACGGCCAGGATCGGCCGGACCCGCCGCTCGACGGACCTCTTCGGGAACGATGGTGCCTCCTGACCCGGTCGGTCAGGCCGGCGACGCGCCCTCGGCGGGCAGGTCTGTGACGAAAGACCGCAGCCACGGCGCGAAGCCCGGACCGAGGTCCTCGCGCTCGACGGCCAGCTGGACGACGGCCTTGAGGTAGTCGAGCTTGTCGCCGGTGTCGTAGCGGCGGCCGGAGAAGACCACGCCGTGCACCGGGACGCCGTCCTCGACCAGCTTCAGCAGCGCGTCGGTGAGCTGGATCTCCCCGCCGCGGCCGGGCGGGGTGGCGCGGATGGCGTCGAAGACCTCCGGCGGGAGCACGTAGCGGCCGATGATGGCCAGGGAACTGGGGGCCTCGCCGGCCGGGGGCTTCTCGACCATGCCGGTGACCCGGAAGACCTGGTCGCCGGAGGCGTCGCCGGAGACCTGCGCGTCGGAAACGGCGACGGCGCCGTACTTGGAGATGTTCGCAGCACCCACGTCCAGCAGCGCGATGACCGCGCCACCGTGCTCGGCCTGGACGGCGAGCATCTGCTCCAGCAGCAGGTCGCGGGCGTCGATGATGTCGTCGCCGAGCAGCACCGCGAAGGCCTCGTCGCCGACGAAGGCGGCGGCCTGCAGGACGGCGTGGCCGAGGCCCTTGGCCTCGCCCTGGCGGACGAAGAAGACCTGGGCGACGTCGGTGGACTCGTTGACCGCGTCGATCCGCGCCTGGTCGCCCTTCTTCTCCAGGGCCGCCTCCAGCTCGGGCGTGCGGTCGAAGAAGTCCTCGATGGCGCCCTTGCCGCGGCCGGTGACCATGAGCACCTCGGGCAGGCCGGCGCGGGCGGCCTCCTCGACGATGTACTGCAGGGCGGGGCGGTCGACGACCGGCAGCAGCTCCTTGGGCACCGCCTTGGTGGCGGGCAGGAACCGGGTCCCCATCCCGGCAACCGGGATGACGGCCTTGACGGTCGGGCGCGCAGATGACGGGCTCGGCATGCGGCGAGGGTAGCTAGCCTGCCGCCGTGGCCGACCCCCCCGTCGTGGCGGATGCGAAGACGACGCTGCGCACGTCCGGCCTGGCCCGGCGCGCCGCCCGCCCGGCCGAGGAGCGGGCGGCCGCCGCCGACGCCCTCACCGGCGCCCTCACCGCGGCCCCCGCGGTGCGCGCCGCCGCGGTGGTCGCCGGGTACGTGCCGCTGGCCGAGGAGCCCGGCGCCGGCCTGCTACCGGGGGCGCTGCCCGGCCGGGTGCTGCTGCCCGTGGTACCCGACCAGGGCCGGGAGCTGCTCTGGGCGGTGGCCGGGGGCGCGCTGGTGCCCGGCCGCTTCGGGCTGCTCGAACCGCCCGGCCCGCGGCTGCCGGGGCGCGCCCTGGCCGAGGCCGACGTCGTCGTCGTCCCGGCGCTGGCGGTCGCCGCCGACGGCACGCGGCTGGGCCGCGGCGGTGGGTACTACGACCGCGCCCTGCGGCACGCCCGTCCCGGTGCGGTGCTGGTGGCGGTGGTCTTCGACGACGAACTGGTGGCCCGGTTGCCGGCCGGGGAGCACGACCGCCGGGTCGACGCCGTGGTCACGCCGTCGGGGGGCTGGCTGCACCTCGGCTGAGCGCCGTTGCCGATCATGAGAGGGTGACCCACGTCTCCGGGCGACAGCCGTCCGAAGCGACGTCGCCGTAGGAGCACCGTGTCCGCCGAGCTCATCTCCATCCTCGCCCTGGTGGCGATCTTCGCGATCGCCACCGTGCTGCCGATCAACATGGGCGCCCTGGCGTTCGTGGCGGCCTTCCTGGTCGGCACGCTCGCGGTGGGGATGTCCACCGACGACATCCTCGACGGGTTCCCGGGCGGGCTGGTGCTGACGCTGATCGGCGTCACCTACCTGTTCGCCATCGCGCAGAACAACGGCACCGTCGACCTGCTGGTGCGCGGCGCCGTGCGGCTGGTGGCCGGCCGGGTCGCCCTCATGCCCTGGATCATGTTCGGCGTCACCGCGGTGCTCACCGCGATCGGCGCGCTCTCCCCCGCCGCGGTCGCGATCATCGCGCCGGTCGCGCTGGGCTTCGCCGCCAAGTACCGGATCAACCCGCTGCTGATGGGCATGATGGTCGTGCACGGGGCCCAGGGCGGCGGCTTCTCCCCGATCAGCGTCTACGGCTCGACGGTCAACCGCATCGTCGCGGAGAACGGGCTGGCCGGCAGCCCGTTGACCATCTTCCTGGCCAGCCTGGGCTTCAACATCGCCATCGCCCTCGTGCTGTTCCTGGTGTTCGGCGGCCGGCAGCTGCTGGGTCGCCGGGCCGACGACGAGGTGCCGGCCGAGGAGCGGGAGCTGGCCACGGCCGGCGGTGCCGGGCAGGTGGTCAAGGGCCACGGCGTGCGCACGACCGGTGGGGCCGACGACGAGCCGTCCACCGGCCGGGTCACCCCCGAGCAGCTGCTGACCCTGGTGGGCCTGGCCGCGCTGGCGGTGCTGGCCCTGGTCTTCGACCTGGACATCGGCTTCGTCTCGATCACCATCGCCACCGTGCTGGCGCTGTTCTCCGCCGCCCGGCACAAGGGCGCGGTCATGCAGATCAGCTGGTCGACGGTGCTGCTCATCGCCGGTGTGCTGACCTTCGTGTTCGTGCTGCAGGAAGCCGGCACCATCACCTACGTCGGTGAGGCCGTCACGAGGTTCGGCAGCCCGCTGCTGGTGGCGCTGCTGCTGGCCTACATCGGGGCCGTCGTGTCGGCGTTCGCCTCCTCCACCGCCATCCTCGGCGTGGCCATCTCGCTCGCCGTGCCGTTCCTGATGGGCGGGGACATCGGGGCCGTCGGCGTGGTGGCCGCGCTCTCGGTGGCCGCGACCATCGTCGACGTCAGCCCGTTCTCCACCAACGGCGCGCTCGTGCTCGCCAACGCCCAGGACATCGACCGTGACCGGTTCTACAAGCAGATGCTGGGTTACTCCGGGGTGGTGGTGGTCATCGGGCCACTGGTGGCCTGGCTGGTCTTCGTCGTCCCCGGCTGGCTGTAGGAGGAGAACGTGACCGGACCGCTGGACGGCGTGCTCGTCGTCGATCTGACCCGGGCCCTGGCCGGGCCGCACGCCGGGATGATGCTGGGCGACCTGGGCGCCCGGGTGATCAAGGTGGAGAGCCCCGGCAGCGGCGACGACAGCCGCGGGTGGGGCCCGCCGTTCGTCGAGACCGGGCAGGGCCGGGAGTCGACCTACTTCTTCTCCGCCAACCGCAACAAGGAGTCGATCACCCTCGACCTCAAGGACGACGGGGACAAGGCGCTGCTCACCGAGCTGGTGCGCCGGGCCGACGTGCTGCTGGAGAACTTCCGCCCCGGCACGCTGGACCGCCTGGGCTTCGGCACCGACGTGCTCGCCGAGCTCAACCCGCGGCTGGTGCAGCTGTCGATCAGCGGCTTCGGCCACGACGGCCCCGAGGGGCAGCGGGCCGGCTACGACCAGATCGCCCAGGGCGAGGCCGGGCTGATGTCGCTGACCGGCTCGGGGCCCGACGACCCGCAGAAGGTCGGCGTCCCGATCGGTGACCTGCTGGCCGGCATGTACGGCGCCTACGGGGTGCTGGCGGCGCTGCTGGAGCGCGAGCGCACCGGCTGCGGCCAGGTGGTGCGCACCTCGCTGCTGGCCGCCGTCGTCGGCGTGCACGCCTTCCAGGGCACGGCCTACACCGTGGCCGGCAAGGTCAACCGCGGCCAGGGCAACCACCACCCCTCGATCGCCCCCTACGGGCTGTTCCGCTGCGCCGGCGGCAGCGTGCAGCTGTCCTGCGGCAGCGAGGGGCTCTGGAAGCGGCTGTGCACCGAGTTCGGGCTGGACCCCGCGGCCGAGGGCATGGCCAGCAACGGTGAACGGGTCGAGCACCGCGACCAGGTCATCGAGCTACTGGAGCGCGCGTTCGCCGACATCCCGGCCGCCGACCTGCTGGCCCGGCTCGACGCCGCCGGCGTCCCGGCCGGGAAGGTGCGCACCCTCGACGAGGTCTACGCCTGGGAGCAGACCCTGTCCCAGGGCCTGGCGATCGACGTCGACCACGCGACCGCGGGCCCGCTCACGCTCCCCGGCCCGCCGCTGCGGTTCTTCGCCCCCGGCCCGGACGGCGAGGTGGAGACCACCCGCCGCGAGCACACCCCCCCGCCGGTGCTCGGCGCCGACGGCGAGGCGCTGCGGGCCTGGCTGTCGGCCCCTGACGGCGTCCCCCAGCCCGAGGGTGACGTCGAGGACGGGCACGCCACGTGACGCCGTCCCGGCTGGACGCCCGGGCGCTGCGGGACCTGGTCGTCGACCCGGGGTCGTGGCGGTCCTGGGACACCCCGGTACCGCCGCGCGCGGTCGACGACGGCTACGCCGGTGAGCTGGTCCGGGCGGCGGAGAAGTCCGGCCAGGACGAGGCGATCGTCACCGGCGAGGCGACGCTGCGCGGGCGCCGGGTCGCGGTGGTAGCCGGCGAGTTCGGGTTCCTGGCCGGCTCCATCGGCACCGCGACGGCCGAGCGGCTGATGTCGGCGATCGAGCAGGCCACCGCCGAGGGGCTGCCGCTGCTGGCCGCCCCGGTGTCCGGCGGCACCCGCATGCAGGAGGGCACGGTCGCCTTCCTGCAGATGGTCGGCATCACCGCCGCGATCGCCCGGCACAAGGAGGCGGGGCTGCCCTACCTCGTCTACCTGCGCGGCCCGACGTTCGGCGGCGTGCTGGCCTCCTGGGGGTCGCTGGGCCACGTGACCATCGCCGAGCCCGGCGCCGCCATCGGCTTCCTCGGCCCGCGGGTCTACGCCGCCCTCTACGGCGAGCCGTTCCCCGAGGGCGTGCAGACCGCGGAGAACCTGGCCGCGCACGGCCTGATCGACGGTGTCGTCGCGCCCGGGGACCTCGCCGACGTCGCCGACCGGGCGCTGCGGGTGCTCGCGGCCCGGGCCACCTGGCACCGCGATGCCGCGGTCGCCCCGCCCGAGCCGGACGACGGCAGCGACGCCGAGGACCCGGAGGACCACCGCAGCGCCTGGGACGTGGTGACCGCCTCCCGCCGTCCCGACCGCCCCGGCGTGCGGGAGCTGCTGCGCACGGCGGCCACCGACGTGGTGCCGCTCAACGGCACCGGTGCCGGGGAGTCCGATCCGGGCCTGCTGCTGGCGCTCGCCCGGTTCGGCGGCGCCCCGTGCGTGGTGCTCGGGCAGGACCGGCGCGGGCAGTCGCCCACCGCGCCGCTGGGCCCCGGCGCGCTGCGGGAGGCCCGGCGCGGCATGCGGCTGGCCGCCGAGCTCCGGCTGCCGCTGCTGACCCTGATCGACACCCCCGGCGCCGCGCTGTCGGTGGCCGCGGAGGAGGGCGGGCTGGCCGGGGAGATCGCCCGCTGCATGTCCGACCTGCTCATGCTGCCCGCGCCGACGCTGGCGGTGCTGCTCGGTCAGGGCACCGGCGGCGGCGCGCTGGCCCTGGTACCGGCCGACCGGGTGCTGGCCGCGGCCAACGGCTGGCTCGGCCCGCTGCCGCCGGAGGGCGCCTCGGCGATCGTGCACCGCACCGTCGACCGGGCCGCGGAGATGGCTGCGTCGCAGGGCGTGCGGGCCACCGACCTGTGGCGGGGCGGGATCGTCGACCGGGTGGTGCCCGAGCGCCCCGACGCCGCCGACGAGCCCGTGGAGTTCTGCCGCCGGCTGGGCCGGGTGCTCGCCCAGGAGCTGGCCGGGCTGCTGGGCCGGGACGACGTCGAGCGGCTGCGCAGCCGCACCCGCCGCTGGCGCCACCTCGGCAGCTGACGCCGTCGCCGCCCGCCGCCTGCCGCCCGTCCACGGCGGCGCTCCTGCTGGGATCAGGTGACCTGATCGTGCGTGCTCGTGGCTCACCGTGTGCCGTGAGCCAGGAGCACGCACGGTGAGCCAGGACGACGGCGCACGGCACAGCACGGCGGACCACCCGGACGACGTCCGGACGGCGACCGCGGCGGACGGGGCCGGGACGTCGCACCTTCGGCGGCAGCCTGGCGCTGGTGTCGCACCTGATGGCGCCGCTGGACCGCGGGGCCCAGCAGAGGACCTCGTCCTCCCCGCCCTCCGCAGGCTGGGCGCGGTACCCGGGACGAGGCCGGGGTCGACGAGTGGGGGTCCCGCCCGGCGACGTGGGCCGAGCTGGAGCTCACCCGCAGCCGGCGGCAGTTCCTCGGCGCCCCGGAGTCGTTCCTCCGTCACCCGGCAAGAACTCGATGGCACACGACGGGGTTGGTGATCACCGGTCAGGGGCACGGCTGTCCGGGAGCCGGTGAGACCGTCCGTCCACCGCCGCGGCCCTCCGGGGCCGAGCCCTCGAGGAGACCCATGTCCAACGACCAGCACACCGTCCTCCGCTCGATGCACGACCTCGGCCTGGCCACCTGGTTCGGCGGGAACCTGATGGGCGCCGTCGGGCTGAACAAGGCGGCGGCCGCCGCGAAGGACAGCACCGAGCGCACCCGGCTGTCCTCGATCGGCTGGGGCGCGTGGGGGCCGGTGCAGGGCGCCGCCATCGCCGCGCACCTGATCGGCTCGGTGGGCATGCTGCGCGCCGACCGCGGCCGGGTGGCCACCGAGTCCGGCGCGACGCTGAACACCGTCGTGAAGAGCGTGATCACCGTCGCCGCGATCGGGACGTCGGTCGCCAGCGGGGCGTTCGGCGCGAAGATCGGCTCGAAGTCCGTCAGCGGCACCGTGCCCAGCGCGACCGCCACCGAGCCGTCGGCCGCCACCCCGGACGACGTCGCGACCGCGCAGAAGGCGCAGAAGCCGCTGCAGTGGGTCAACCCCGCGCTGACCGCCGTCCTGATCGTGCTGGCCGCCCAGCAGGGCGAGCAGCAGCGCACCGCCTCGACCGTCCGCGGCGCCGTCGGTGCCGGGCTGACCAGCCTGAAGGCCGCGGTCCTCAAGGCCGCGTAACCCGGCCCTGCCGTCGTCCCGCGCCCCGGGGTGCGGGACGACGGCTCAGGTGGCGGCCGGCCCGCTGGTCGCCAGCCCCCAGGCCGCGGCCAGCAGCTCCAGGCTGTGCACGCGCTCGGTGACGCCATGGGTGGAGGCGGTGACCATCAGCTCGTCGGCGCCGGTCTCGGCGGCCAGCGCGCGCAGCTCGGTCACCACCCGCTCGGGCCCACCGATGACGGCGTTGCTGGGCATGTTCTCCGCCGCGGCGCGCTCGGGGTGCACGGCGGCCTCCTCGAGGCTGGGCACCGGGCGCAGCCGGCCGGTGCGGATCGACAGCCGCATGAGCTGGCCGGGCAGCGCGAGCCGGGCGGCCTCGTCGTCGGAGTCGGCGACCAGCGTGTTCGCGGTGACCACCGCGTAGGGCCGGTCCAGCTGCGCCGAGGGCACGAACTCCGCGCGGTAGATCTCCAGCGCGGCCACGGTGTGCGGGCTGCCGAAGTGGTGGGCGAAGGTGAAGGGCAGCCCCAGCTGACCGGCGAGCTGGGCGGAGAAGCTGCTGGAGCCCAGCAGCACGACCCGGGGCGCGGAGACCGCGGCCGGGGTGGCGCTGAACCGCTCGGCGAGGCCACCCTGCACCCGCCCGTCGCCGAACAGGCCCAGCAGGTCGAGCAGGTTCTGCGGGAAGTCCTCGGCCGAGAGCGCCTTCGGGTCGCGGCGCAGCGCGAGCGCGGTGTGCTGGTCGGTGCCCGGTGCGCGGCCGATGCCCAGGTCGATCCGGCCCGGGTGCAGCGCCTCGAGCAGCGCGAACTGCTCGGCGACCACGAGCGGGGCGTGGTTGGGCAGCATCACGCCGCCGGAGCCCACGACGATCCGGTCGGTGACCGCGGCCAGGTGCGCGATCAGCACCGGCGGGTTGGTGCTGGCCACCGCCGGCATGTTGTGGTGCTCGGCGACCCAGAGCCGGCGGTAGCCGAGCCGGTCGGCGGCCCGGGCCACCGCGACGGTGTTCGCCAGCGCGTCGGCGGTGGTCTGCCCGGTGCCGACCGTGGCCAGCTCGAGGACGGACAGGGGCAGCGGGGTCTCGGACATCACCCGCGGCCAACGCCGTCCCGGCCGGTGCGCTTCCCGGCCGGTCAGCCCGCCTCGGCCACCCGCAGCGTCGCGTCGGGGTCGAGCCGCTCCAGGACGGCGGTGAGCGCGACCTCCAGCACCTGCGTCTGCTCCGGGGTGAGCACGGCGAACAGGCCCTCCTTCACCGCGGCCACGTGCCCGGGCGCCACCCGCGACACGACCTCCTGCCCGGCGGCGGTGAGGACGGCGAGGTTGCCGCGGCGGTCCTCGGTCACCCGCTCCCGGCGCACCCAGCCGCGCTCCTCCAGCCGGGCCACGGTGTGCGAGAGCCGGCTCTGGGACTGGTTGGCCACCCGGGCCAGGTCGCTCATCCGGCGGCTGCGGTCGGGGGCCTCGGACAGCATCGCCAGCACCACGTAGGCCGGGTGGGTGAGGCCGGCGTCGCGCTGGAGCTGGGCGTCGAGGGCGCGCGGCAACAGCTCGGTGACGGCCAACCAGACTCGCCAGGTGCGTTGCTGCTGCTCGTCGAGCCACTGCGGGACCACCCCGGAACGGTACCGCCGGGCTCCGGGGACACCGTGTGAGCGGGGGCTCGCCCGCCCGACGTGGACGGCGGGTGGGCCGAGCGCGCATCATTGGCAGTCGCCGGAGCAGAGTGCCAGCCCCGGCCCGGATCGGATCGAGGAGCTCGCAGCACCGTGCCCACGTACCAGTACGTCTGCTCCAACCCCGAGGGCAAGCACGAGTTCGAGGTCGTGCAGTCGTTCACCGACCCCGCGGTGACCACCTGCCCGCAGGACGGGTCGCCCGTGCGCAAGGTCTACGGCTCGGTCGGCGTCGTGTTCAAGGGCTCGGGCTTCTACCGCACCGACAGCCGCAAGGCCGAGGGCGCCACGAGCGCATCGGCCCCGGCGAAGGAGTCGACCGCGAAGAAGGAGTCCTCGACCAGCGGCAGCAAGGAGTCCGCCGGCTCCTCGGCCCCGGCGGCGAAGCCCTCCACCTCGGGCAGCGGCAGCACCACCAGCTGACCCACGGCGGCGGCGGCGCGCTGCCGCCCGTCCACATCGCCGGCCGCGGTCCACAACCCGCGGTGGAGCGCACCCGGCGCCCGCTCCACCGCGGAGCATGGCGGTGTGCCCCGTCTCCGCCGCCCCCGCTCCCCGGTGCACCTGCTCCGGCAGGTCGCTGCTGCCCTGCTCGCCTGCCTGGCCCTGGTGCTGGCGCTCCGGCCGCCCCCGCCCGTCGCCGGTCCGGTCACGGCGACCGTCCCGGTGGTCGTCGCCGCGGCCGACCTGCCCGCCGGGGCCGCGCTGACCGCCGGTGACCTGGTGGTCGCCCGGCTCCCCGCCGATGCCGCACCGGCCGGGGTGGTGACCGACGTGCCGCAGCTGACCGGCGCGGTGCTGGCCTCCCCGGTGCGGTCGGGCGAGCCGGTGACCGACGTCCGCGTCGTCGGCGCGGGCCTGTGGTCGGCGGTGCCCGCCGGGCAGGTCGCGGCCCCCGTGCGGCTGGCCGACCTGGCGGTGTCGACCCTGCTGCGGGCCGGGGACCGGGTCGACGTCCTCGCCACCGGGGACGTCCCCGGGAGCGCGGAGGGTGCCGGCCCCGCCGTGCAGGTGGTCGCCACCGGCGCCCTGGTGCTGACCGCGCCGGCGGTGCCGACCGACGGCGCTCCGGCGGGCGGTGCGCCGGGGGCCGACGGGCTGCTGGTGCTGGCCGTGCCGCCGGACACCGCCGGCCGGCTGGCGGCCGCCGCGGCCTCGGCGACGCTCACCGTTACCCTCGGCCGGCCGTGACCTCCGGGCAGGCCGCCCGGCACGACTCGAGAGGCGCCGACGTGCTCAAGGGCTTCAAGGACTTCCTGCTGCGCGGGAACGTCGTCGACCTGGCGGTGGCGGTGGTCATCGGTGCCGCGTTCAGCCAGCTGGTCACCGCCTTCACGGCCTCGTTCCTCACCCCGCTGATCAACCTGATCGGCGGTGGCGGTCAGTTCGGCGGCACGTTCACGATCGACCAGCAGGAGTTCACCTGGGGGGCGTTCCTCAGCCAGGTGGTCTCGTTCGTGATCACCGCTGCGGTCATCTACTTCGTCGTCGTCTACCCGATGCGCCGGCTGCTCGAGCGGCGCCGGAAGGGCGAGGAAGCCGGTCCGGTCGCCCCCACGCAGGTCGAACTGCTGGTCGAGATCCGCGACCTGCTCCGCGCCCAGCAGGGCCTCGCCCCGGTGACCGACGACGAGGGCGGCCGGCACGCCCACACCGGCGAGTTCCCCCGCCCGGTCTGACTCCGGCCCGCCGCGTCCACCCACGCGCACGGCCTCGTTCAGCCCTGAGCCGGCGCAGGGTGGGGGACGAGGTCCTTCTTCAGTCGCTGCCCCAGTGCGGCGGTCGGTCCTCCAGGTAGCGGCGGTCGTCGTCGGGGTCGGTGAGCCGCTCGCCCCAGCCGACGTCGCTGTCGTCGGGGGCGCGCTCGGGTCGCCCGGAGGCAGGCGGGAGGTCGTCGCCGGCAGGCTGCTGTGGTGCGGACACGGCGTCGAGCCTAGGCGGGCAGCAGGTCAGTCCAGCGGCTGACCGAGGCCCTCGAGCACCTCGGCGCCGGGCAGCGCGGCGAGCACCGGGCCGGGCACGGCGAGCTTGCTGCCGCGGGTGCCGGAGCCGACCACCAGCAGCTCGCTCGCCGCCACCGCGGCGTCGACCAGCACCGGCCAGGACGCCGGCAGCCCGACCGGGGTGATGCCGCCGTAGGCCATCCGGCTCTCGGCGACCGCGACGTCCTGCGGGGCGAAGGACGCCTTGCGCGCCCCGAGGTGCCGGCGGACCAGGCCGTTGACGTCGGCCCGGGTCGTGGCCAGCACCAGGCACGCCGCCAGCGTCGTCTCCCCGCCCCGGCGCGCGGCGACGACCACGCAGTTGGCCGAGGCAGCCGGCGGCACCTCGTAGACGTCGGTGAACGCGGCGGTGTCGGCGGCCGTGTCGTCGATCTCGGCCACCCACGCCGGGCCGGACAGCCCGGTGATCGCGGCCGCGACCGGCTCGCCCAGCAGGTGCCGGTGCAGGTGCGCGGGCAGCCAGGTCAGGGTGCCGAGCTGGGGTGCGGGGTCCGGTGCGGCCATGCGCTGATCGTGCGACACGGCTGCACCGGGCCCTCGCCCGGGGTCGTGCCTCCGCTGTCGCCGCCGCCCGGCTGCCGGGAAAGGATGGCCCCATGATCGGTCAGCTGCACTCCATCGTCATCGACGCCCCCGACGCCCATGCCCTCGCGTGCTTCTACGCCGAGGTGCTCGGGATGGAGGTGACGGGCTCCCCCGGCGACGACTGGGTGGTCGTCACCGGCGCCGGCTACCGGATCGCCTTCCAGCAGGCCCCCGACCTGCAGGCGCCCGAGTGGCCCGACCCCGACCACCCGCAGCAGTTCCACCTCGACATCCGGGTCGCCGACGTCGAGGCGGCCGAGCCGGCGGTGCTGGCCCTCGGCGCCCGGCGGCTGCCCGGCGGTGGCGGCGACTTCCGGGTCTACGCCGACCCGGTCGGGCACCCGTTCTGCCTCGTCTGGGACGCCGTGTGACCGAGCGTGCGGTCGCTGCGGCCGTCGCGGCCGCCCGCACGCACGGGCTGACCGTCGCCGACCCGGTGGTGCTCGCCGACGGCATCAACCTGGTGGTCCACCTGCGGCCGGCGCCGGTGGTGGCCCGGGTCGCCACGTACCTGCCGCTGGTGCGCCCCGACCCGGCCCGCGCGCAGCGACGGGACCTGCTGCTGGCCGCCGCGCTGACCTCGGCAGGTGCCGCCGTGCTGCAGCCCACCGACCTGCTGCCGCCGGGGCCGCACACCCAGGACGGGTTCAGCATCGCGTTCTGGCAGTGGGTCGAGGTGCTCCCCGAGCGGCCGACCGCCGACGTCGCCGGGCGCACCCTGGCCGACCTGCTGGCGGTGCTCGGCACGGTCGACCCCGGCTGGTCCGGGGAGCCGCTGGACACCCCGCTCGACGACCTGGCCGGCTTCGCCGAGCGCGGCGCGGACCTGGGCGCGCCGGCCGACCTGGTGGCCCGGGCCGCGGAGCTGACCGGACGGCTCCGCCCGCTGCTGGGCGGGGAGGTCCAGCCGCTGCACGGCGACGCGCACCCGGGCAACCTGCTCCGGACGCCGGCGGGCTGGGTATGGGCGGACCTGGAGGACACCTCGCTGGGCCCGCGGGCCTGGGACGTCGCCTGCCTGCGGCACACGCAGCGGCTCGACGGCCGGGCGGCGGTCGACGCCATGCCCGACCCGATGACCGACGAGGAGCTCCGCCCCTTCCTGCTGCTGCGGCGGCTGCACACCGCCGCCTGGTGGTTCCCGCACGCGGCGCGGGTGCCGGCGGACCTGCCCCTGGCCCGCACCCGGCTGGCCGAGGCCGTCCAGGAGGTCGGCCGGGCCCTGGGTTGACCCGCGCCACCGGACGTGGCGCCGTGCCACGGCGCGGCTCCACCTCCGGTCATCCGGCTGCCCTGGACAGCGGAGGTCAGCGCAGGCCGGGCGGGACGGCGTCCGGGTCGAGGGTGATTCGGAACAGCGCGCGCGGGTCCTGCAGGGTCGCCGGTGGGCGCGCCGCCGAGCGGGGCACGACGGCCTCGAACCGGGCCGGGCGGCGGTGCGGCAGCAGCTCGCGGCCGGAGAAGGAGTAGCCGCCGACCACCCGGCCCAGCAGCAGTCCGGCGCCCACCTCGATCGGCAGCCCGACCAGGTCACCGGGCGCGACCTCGTCGAGGAAGGCCGACAGCTGGCGCAGGTCCTTGGCCGGGCGCTTGCCGGACAGCTCCTTCGACAGCGCCCGCAGCTCGGCCGGTGACTGCCCGGTGGCGTCGACGTCGATGCCGGACTGGGTGCCCAGCCCGACGATCCCGGCGAACAGCGCAGCGCCCAGCTCGTTGTGCGCCCGCGGCCGCACCACCCACACCGGCACGCCCTCCGGTGCCGGGGCCGGGGGCACGTCGTCGGCCCCGGGCCACCTGTAGGGCAGGTCGTCGGGGTCCTCGGGGAACCGCGACCGGTAGAACTCCGGGTCCTTGGCCAGCAGGTTCGACCGGTGCGACAGGTGCAGCTCCTCGTCGCCCACCCAGCTGGGCAGCAGCCCGGCCGCCGCCGCCTCGGCCTGGGTCATCGCCGCGGCGTCGGGGGCGAACTCGGCGATCAGCGACTCGGTGGAGTCGGCGAACCCGCGCTCCTTCCAGACCCGCACCACGGCCAGGGAGTACACGACCAGGCCGGCGGTGCGCCCGCGCCACATGATCACGACCGGGTGGTTGGCCCAGCCGTAGTCGGGGAGCTCCAGGGCGCGCAGCACCTGCAGGCACTCGACGCGCTGCTTGCCGAGCCGGGGGTTGTCCAGGAGCCGGGCGGACTCGATGAAGTCGGCGACCGGCAGGAAGGTCTGCACCACCGACGTCCTGCCCGGGCCGGCCCGCGGTCAACCGCCCGGGCCCTCCCGCGGCCGACGCCGCGATCTCGGCGCCTCAGGGCTCCAGTTCCGCCAGGGCGGACTCCCAGCGGGCGCGGCGCTCGGCGTCGTCCTGCTCCCACCAGGCGGTGCCGCGCTCCCCCAGCCCGGTCTTGGCCAGCTGCACCCGCGCCCGGGCCGCGGCCACCGCGGCGTCGTCCCCGCGGGCGGCGCGCACGCCGGAGCGGCCCACGCCCAGGTGGTGCAGCAGCCGGGCCCGGACGTCGTCGGGCAGCGACGGGTCCGCCGTGCGCCAGCGCCGTCCGTCGACGACGATCCAGCGGCCGTCCGCGGTGTGCTCGACCTCCCGGGTCACGCCAGCCGGCCGGCCAGCTCGGGCAGCACGAGACCCAGCGGCGCCTCGACCCGCACGGTGGCCTTGGCGTCGCCGCGGGTGGGCCCGGAGTTGACGATGGCGACCGGGATCCCGCGCTTCGCCGCGGCGATGACGAACCGGTAGCCGCTCATCACGGTCAACGACGAGCCCAGCACCACCAGCGACCGGGCGTCCTCGACGAGGGCGAAGCAGCGGTCGACCCGGTCGCGCGGCACCGTCTCGCCGAAGAAGACCACGTCGGGCTTCAGCGGGCCGCCACCGCAGGCCAGGCAGTCGACCATCACGAACGCCTCCAGCGCCTCCTCCGGCAGCTCGACGTCGCCGTCGGGGTTGACCTCGTCGGTCGCCTCGGGCCGGAAGCCGGGGTTGACCGCCCGCAGCCGGGCGTCGAGGTCGGCGCGGGAGGCGACGTCACCGCAGCCCAGGCAGACGGTGCGGTCCAGCCCGCCGTGCAGCTCGAGCACGTCGCGGGCACCGCCGGCCTGGTGCAGCCCGTCGACGTTCTGGGTGATCACCTCACCGACGCGGCCCGCCCGCTGGAGCGCGGCGACGGCGCGGTGCCCGGCGTTGGGGCGGGCGTCGCCGATCTGCCGCCAGCCGACGAAGCTGCGCGCCCAGTACCGGTGCCGACCGGCCGGGTCGCGGGTGAAGGTCTGGTAGGTCATCGGCGTGTGCCGGCGCAGCGACCCGGTGGCGCCGCGGTAGTCGGGGATGCCGGAGTCGGTCGAGAGCCCCGCGCCGGAGAGCACCAGCGCCCCGCCGTCGGCGAGGAGGTCGGTGAGCTCGGCGACGCCGGCGAGCGTGGCGGGTGCGGTCACGAGTCCATCGTCCCCGCCCGGACGCCGTCGTGCCTCAGGCTGCGGAGACCGCGTGCTCCAGCTTCTCCAGCAGCGCCCCGTGGATGCGGGCCAGGCCCTTGGGCGCGAAGGTGCGCTCGAAGAACCCGCCGATCCCGGTCGCCCCGGTCCAGGTGGTGCGTGCCCGCACGGTGCTCACCCCGGCGTCGGCGGGGTGCACGGTCCAGGTGGTCACCATCGAGGAGCTGGTGTCGCTCTCCACGAGCGCGCCGTCGGGGCCGGCGGTGACGACGACGTCCTGCACCCGCACCCGCTTGGACGTCGCCTGCAGCTTCCAGTGCACGCGCGTGCCGGCGCCGGTGCCGCCCTCGGTCACCCGGTACTCGCTGTACTGCTCGGGCAGCACCGCGGGGCGGGTGGTGGTGTAGTCGGCGAGCGCGGCGCGGACGACGTTCGCCGGTGCCCGCACGACCCGTTCAGCTGTGGCGACGACCTGACCCATGCCACCCATCCTGCTACCCCGGGCTCAGCTGGGGAGCAGTACCCCGGAGAGCAGCAGCGCCGTCGCCTCCCCGGCCGGGACCGGCCGGGAGAACAGGTAGCCCTGCGCGGTGCGGCAGCCCAGGGACAGCAGGCAGTCGCGCTGCGCCCCGGTCTCCACGCCCTCGGCGACGACGTCCAGGCCGGCGGCCTCCGACAGCGCCAGGACCGCCCGCACGATGCCGACGTCGATGCCCTGTCGCCGGTCGCCGGTGGCACCGCCCAGCCCGGCGACGAAGGAGCGGTCGATCTTCAGCGAGTCGACCGGGAGGTCCTTGAGGTGGGCCAGGTTGGAGTAGGAGACGCCGAAGTCGTCGACGACCAGGCTGATGCCGACGTCGCTGAGCGCGTCGAGCAGCGCCAGCTGGCGGTGCGTCTTCTCCATGTTCTCGGTGACCTCCAGCCGCAGGTGCCGGGGCGCTACCTGCTCGCGGGCCAGGGTGGCGATCACCCGGGTGACCAGATCGCCGTCGTCCAGCTGGGCCGCGGACAGGTTGACCGACACGGTCAGGTCCGCGCACCCGGGCAGCCGGTGCCAGGCGGCCAGCTGGGAGCAGGCCTGCCGCACCACCCAGTCGCCGATCGCCCCGATCGCGCCGGTCTCCTCGGCCAGCGGGACGAAGACGTCCGGCCGCACGTCGCCGTAGACCGGGTGCCGCCAGCGCAGCAGCGCCTCCATGCCGAGCACGCGACCGGTCGGCAGGTCCACGATCGGCTGGTAGTGCACCGACAGCTCCTCGCGCTGCAGCGCGCCCTGCACCTCCTGGCGCAGCGAGAGCCGCTCGACCGACTGCTGGGCGGCGAGGGTGTCGAACACCTGCACCCGGCCGCGGCCGGTGCGCTTGGCCTCGTACATGGCCGCGTCGGCGTCGCGCAGCAGGTCGGTGACCTCGACGGAGCCGCGGGAACCGAGCACCCCGCCGATGCTGGCGCCGATCCGCACGGACTCCGCGCCCAGGGCGAAGGGGCGGCGCAGCGCGGTCAGGATCCGCTCCCCGACCGCGGTGATGGTCGACCGGCCGTCGGCCTCCGGCAGCACGACGACGAACTCGTCCCCGCCGAGGCGGGCGAGCAGGTCGCCGGGGCGGAGGCTGTCGCGCAGCCGGTCGGCGACCTGGCACAGCAGGTCGTCGCCGGCCTCGTGACCGAGCCGGTCGTTGACCGCCTTGAACTCGTCGAGGTCGCAGAAGAGGACGCCGACCGGTCCGGGGCGGTCGGCGGCGAGCTCCAGCTCCAGCTGCCGGCGGACCAGCGCCCGGTTGGCCAGCCCGGTGAGGGAGTCGTGCGTGGCCTGACGCCGCAGCTCGGCCTCCAGCCGCCGCCGCTCGCCCACGAACCGGGACGACAGCACGGCGCTGCCGGCCTCGCCGGGGGTGAGCGCCAGGCTGGTCTCCACCCAGCCCCAGGTGCCGTCGCCGCGCTGCAGCCGGTGCTCCACGCTGGGCACCTCGGGGCAGCGCGCCAGCGCCGACCGCACGGCCGCCCGGTCGTCGGGGTGGACGGCGTCGGCCCAGTCCCGGCCCACCAGGCACGCCGGGTCCAGCCCGAGCCCGCGGCCGTAGGACGGCGAGGCCCACCGGACCGCGCCGCCGGGGTCGAGGACGGCGACCATGTCGCTGATCGCGTCGGTGAGCACCCGCAGCCGGGACTCGCTGGCCGACAGTGCGTCGTAGAGCCGGCCGTTGACCAGTGCCGCGGCCACGTAGCCGGCCAGCAGGTTGGCGGCGTCGACCGCGGCGGAGGGGAAGGCGGCCGGACGCGGGTGCATGGCGTACAGCAGGGCGACGGGGTGCCCGTCGACGTGCACCGGGGCGCACAGCAGGGAGCGCACGTCACCGCGCAGGTCGGCCGGGATCGCGTCCGCGCCGGAGGCGACGTCGTGGGCGCTGAAGACCTCGCCGCGGAGAGCCGCCGGCCAGGCCCGCAGCGCCGAGATCGGGCGGGGCCAGCGTCCGGTGTCCTCCTGCGGCGCGGGGCCGGTGGCGCCGAGCACGGCCCGGGTGCCGTCGATGGTGACCACGCTGGTCCAGGCGGCACCGGTGACCTCGCCGAGGATGCGGACGGCCTCGGCGAACAGCGGTGCGCTCTCCAGGTGGCGGGCCAGCCGGGGGCCGGCGGTGGCCAGGCGCTCCACGGTGCCCCGGCGCTCGGCGTCCTCCATCGACGACCGCAACCGCTGGGCGACCGACCGCAGCATCGGCAGGTCGGTGGCGTCGAACGCCGCCTCCGCCGACAGCAGCAGCACGAGAGCCCCCTGCTGCGGGTCGGCCGGATCGACCGGCACGTGGACGACGGAGTCGACGGGGACGCCGGCGACCACCGGCGGGGACGCCTCGGGCGGGCAGGACCAGATGCGGGGCACCCGGCTGGTGAACACGCCGGCGTCCCCGGGCAGCGTGGGCAGCCCGGGCGGGTGCACGTCGCCGAAACCGCAGGAGGCGACCACGTCGACCTCATCGCCCCAGGCGCGCACCCAGAGCACGAGGTCGGCGGAGAAGACCTCCGACACCGCCTCGAGTGCACGGGCGGCGAGCTCGTCGACCGAGCCGCCCTTGCCGATGACCTCGAGCAAGCGGATCAACCCGGCGGTGTTGCGGTAGGCGTCCCGGGCCGAGGACCGGGCCGCGGCCAGCAGGATCGGGAGGTCCTCGGGGGCGAACCGGCCGCGGTCGTTGCGGTCACCGATCGCCCAGGCCGACCGGGTGGCCGGGATCGGGGCGCCGGTCACAGTGCCAGGGCGGTGAGGGTGGCGTTGTGCACGCCGCCCGCGCCGCGGGACCGGGCGAACTCGCCGTAGGTGTAGAAGCCGAAGCAGGTGGCCCGACCGGCGGCGGCCTGCAGCCGGTCGACCTCCTCGCCGATGGCCTCGCCGAGGATCGTCTGCCGGGCGGCGCAGTCGAAGGTCAGCAGCACCGTCTCCTCCCCGGTGGTCAGCGCGGCCCCGGTCACGTCGTCGACGACCTGGAGCAGGGCCGGCCGGTCGGCGCTCATCAGCTGGACGGCGGAGAAGGTGGCCACCGGCTCGAAGCTGGCCAGCTCCCCGCCGGGGGCGACGTAGATCGCCCGGACCAGGTGCGAGCCGTCGGGCTCGATGACGCCGAGGGCGTACGAGCTCTCCTCGACCGCCTCGCCGCTGGGCCCGCGGCGGGCGGCCTCCTGCACGTCGATGACCCCGGCGTACACCTCGGACGCCGGCCGGCCGCCGATCTCGCGGATGAGGGTGCCCTCGGCGCTGGTGACCAGCTGCGGCGGCCCGACCGGGGTCCAGCCGTGCGCGCTGACGACGCGGAGCTTGCGCGGGGAGGCGATCCAGACGCCCACGACGGCGTCGTCGTGCACCTGGTCGCCCAGGAAGACGCTGGTGCTGCTCAGCCGCCAGTCGTCGCCGGCCACGCCACCGACGATCGGCACGCTGGCCCCCGCGGCGCGGTGCGCGCCGGCGACGACGTCCTGCTGGCCGCCGACCAGGCCGTCGGCCAGCAGCAGCAGCGCGGCGTGCGGGAGGTCGTGGTCGCCGGAGGCGGCGCGCGCGGCGCGTGCGACCTCGGCACCGACCTCACCGGGCCGGGTGCTCATGCCGTGCGCCACGGCGACGCCGAAGCGGTACTCGCCGCCGGCCAGCGCCAGGACGGCGACCCCGGTCCCCGGCCCGCTCAGCTCGCGACCCACGAAGTGCCCGGTGCTCGTGGCCCCCACGACGGGTGCCTCGCCGGTGACCTCGGCGATCCCGGCCAACAGCTCGGCCAGGTCGTAGCGGACCGACGACCAGACGACGACGAGCGCCGGCTGCACCCCGTCCAGCGCGGCCAGCGCGGCGGTCGCCGCGGCGCGCCCGGCCTCACCGGAGCCCGCGACGTCGCTGGTACCGGTGCCGTGCAGCAGTGCTCTCATGTCCGAGGAGACGACAGGTCCGGCACCGTCCTGCAGTCCCCGGACGGGTGACTCACCCCTTCCGGTGCTGCGCCGGTCAACCGCGGACGGACTCCGGCGGGGCGACCGCAGCCACCCGCTGCTCGATGCGGGCGCGGGTCGGGGCGTCGAAGGCGCGGGCGAACCGGGCGCGCGGCGCGTACTCCAGCGGGCCGACGTTCGCGCCCTTCCAGTGCTCGAAGTCCTTGATCAGGCCGCGGGCGGCCTCGGCGCGGCCGGCCACCATCGCCGGGTCGTAGTCGAACCCGACGGCGGCGCAGACCGCCCGCAGCGTCGGCTCGGGGTGCTGGGCGAGGTCGGCGTAGCCGACGACGTGGTGGCCGGGGCGACCGCGGTGGAGCTCGCTGATGGCCACGCACTCGCTCCACAGGTCCAGCGCCTGGTCGACGGTGTAGCTGCTCCCCCAGCCGGCGGCGTTGGCGCACAGGCTGGTGACCACGTCGGCGCCGTCCCGCACGATGTGCACGAAGCGGGCACCGGGGACGAGGGCCTCGACGAGGTCGATGGCGTAGAGGTTGGCCGGGGTCTTCTCCACCCAGGCGGTGGCGCCCGCGGCGGCGGTCACGGCGTCGGCGGTGGCCAGGAAGGCCTCGACGGCGGCGCCGGCGGTGGGCTGCGGCGGCCAGGCGGTGCCGGGCCGGCCCAGGAAGCCGGCGACCTGCGGGAGGTCGGCGAGCAGGTCCGGGCCGACCGGGGCGGTCGCGGCGGCGGGCAGCCGGTAGAAGAAGTGCGTCTCCGGGAAGGAGCGGACGGCCGGGTGCGCGGCCAGGAAGGACTGCAGCAGCGTCGTCCCCGAGCGCGGGCAGCCGACCACGAAGACCCGCTGCGGGACACCGGCGTCATTCGGCACCGGGGCAAGGTAACCCCGGCGCGCCGGCGCGGCCCGTCGGTCCCGACGGCGCCCCGTGCGGGGGCACGGGGCGCCCGCAGGATCGGGTCAGACGTCGGCCGGGGTGGCGGCGGGCGGGCTGGTGGGGGCGCCGGTGAGGGCGTGGACGCCGCAGGTGCAGGCGGCGGGGTTGCGCGCCGACAGCACCAGGGAGACCGCGTGCGCCCGGTCGCGGGCACCCAGCTTGCGCAGGATGGCCTTGACGTGGGACTTGACGGTGTCCTCGGAGATGAACAGGTTCTTGCCGATCACCCGGTTGGACTGGCCCTGGATGAGCTCGTCGAGGACGTCGGACTCGCGGCGGGTCAGCGGCACCTCGAGGGTGAGCTCGCGGGACACCGGCTCGACGGAGCCCTCGCCGCGGCGGATCTGCGGGTCGACGACGGTCCGCCCGGCGCGGGCGGCCAGCACGGCCCAGCCCAGCAGGGTCGGGGAGGTGTTCATCAGCAGGTAGCCGCGGACGCCGGCGGCCAGCGCCTCGTTGACCACGCCCGGGTCCTCGGAGGTGGCCAGCGCCACGATGGCGACCTGGGGGAAGCGGCGGCGCAGGTCCCGGCAGGCGTTGAGGGTGGCGGCCCGGCCGGTGCCCAGCTCGACGATCACGGCATCGGGGTGGGCGGTCTCGGCCAGCGTCAGTGCCCGGCGCGGCTCTCCGGGGGTGCCGACCGCCTGCAGACCGGCGGTCTCGTTGACCATGCCGATCAGGCCGCGGCGCAGGACCGGCGCGTCGGCGAGGATGAGCACGCGGGTGACGCTGCGGCTGGCGCTGACCAGGGGGGTGGACACTGTAGGAACTCCGCTCACGTTCGGTGACTGCTGACAACCAGTAGATCGACCGGGTGAACGAGGTGCTTGAGCACTTTCTCGCGAGACGTGCAGGTCAGCTCAGGGGCGCGGGTCCGTGCGGGTCCAGCCGCGCTCGTCACGGCGTGCACCCAGCCCTGCCGCGCACCGCCGGCAGACCGTTTGGACGCCTTCTGCGTGGCGGCCGGACTCTGGCTGCACGTCGGCCCAGCTCACGTGCGGGAACCGGCTCAGCCGGGACCTCGACAGGGAGAGCCCGCAGACGGTCTCGTTGTGGCCGGGGACCCAGCCGTGCACCTCCCCCGCCGGGTAGCGGACGCCGTCGTCGGGGTCGGTCCAGGTGTCGGCGGCCGCGACCGCCGCGTTGCGCACTGTCATGGGGCGGCCGGTACCCGCGGGCGGGCCGGACACCCACCTCAGCGGCGGTAGCGCGCCGGCCGGCGAACGGTGTCGGGGCGGGCCCAGGCGGTGTCGCCCCAGGTGACGCTCGCCGGGTCCGGGACCGGCAGGGGGTCGCCGTAGGAGGTGACGTCGAGCCGGGCGAGGCGGCCGTCCTCGACGAACAGCAGGACGCCGCCGGTGGGCCGCCCGTCGGGGCCGTGCACGGTGCCCTCGACCGGCGCGGGGCCGGCGACCCCGGCGTTGGGCGCACTGCCGGGGACGTGCAGGTCGATCGTGCCGCAGCCGCAGGTGCAGCCCGGCGTCGCGGTGGCGGTGCCCAGCTGGGTGCGGAGGACGTCGGCGCCGGTGAAGTCGTGGGCGAGCAGTGCGTCGAGCAGTGCGCGCTCGGTGTTGGTCAGCGGTCGGGGTGCCCGGTCGGCGGAAGGAGCTGCCATGCCCCCAGTGTTGTCGACGGCCCGACGCTGGCGGGGCCGGGTGGGCCCGGTGGTGCCCCCGGCAGGATTCGAACCTGCGGCACACGGTTTAGGAAACCGATGCTCTATCCCCTGAGCTACGGGGGCTCGTCGGGTGCGCGAGCAGCGCTCCCGACCGGGGTGTGCGGGACGAGGCTAGCGGGCCGCCGCGCGGGAGGAGGGAACCTCCCCGGCGTCGAACGCGTGGAGACAGATGCGGGCGGCATCGTGCCGCAACGGTTACCTTGTCCAACACGCACACGCCCGGCACCGTCGCCGGAGCCGCGGGAGGTGGAGAACCAAGATGGAGATCACGGTGGTCGACGTCCCCGAGCGGGGACGGTTCGAGATCCGCGACGACGACCGCGTCGTCGGCTTCGCCACGTACCACGTGGACGACGAGCTGATGACCCTCCCGCACACCGAGATCGACCCGGCGATGGGCGGCCGCGGCCTGGGCACCCAGCTGGTCACCGGCGTGCTGACCGCTGCCCGGGAGCGGCACCTGCACGTGCTCCCCTACTGCTCGTTCATCCGCAAGTACCTGCTCGACCACCCCGCCGACCTCGACCTGGTCACCGAGGCCGACCGGCCGGCGTTCGGGCTGGTTCCCGCCATCAGCTGATCTGCGGTGCGCAACCGGGTTGCCTAGGCTCGCCGGGTGCCCACCGCGCTCCTCTGGTTCCGCCGCGACCTCCGGCTGACCGACCACCCGGCACTGCTGGCCGCGATCGATGCGGCCGGTCCCGACGGCAGCGTGCTGCCGGTGTTCGTCTTCGACGACCGCCTCTACGGCCCCTCGGGCGACCCCCGCCGGGCTTTCCTGCTCGACTGCCTCGGCGACCTGCGCGAGCAGACCGGCGGGGCGCTGGTGTTCCGCACCGGCGACCCCGCGCAGGTGCTCCCCCGGCTGGTCGAGGAGCTGGGTGCGGGGTCGGTGCACGTCACCGCCGATGCCGGCCCCTACGGCCGGCATCGCGACACCGCGGTCGAGCGGGCGCTGGGCGACGTCCCGTTCGTGCGCACCGGCTCCCCGTACCTGATCGCCCCCGGCCGGGTGGTGAAGTCCGACGGCACCCCCTTCAAGGTGTTCACCCCCTTTTCCCGGGCCTGGCGCGAGCACGGCTGGCACGAGCCGGCCCCGCGCCCGGACGACGTCCCGTGGGCGACCGGCGTCCGCTCCGACGACCCGCCGCCCCGGCCCGAGCTGGACGGCGTCCGGCTGCCCCCGGCCGGCGAGGCCGCCGGGCTGTCGGCCTGGGCGGCGTTCCGCGACGAGCGGCTGCTCGGCTACGCCGAGGGCCGCAACACCCCGGGCACCAACGGCACCAGCCGGCTGTCGGCCTACCTGAAGTACGGCTGCGTGCACCCGCGCACGCTGGTCGCCGACCTGGCCGCGCACGACGACGGCGGGGAGTCGGTGCGCCGCTACACCGACGAGCTGGCCTGGCGGGACTTCTACGCCGACGTCCTCTGGCACCGCCCCGACTCCGCCCGCGCCTACCTCAAGCCCGAGCTGCAGGCGATGGCCTACGACTCCGGCCCGCACGCCGACGAGCTGCTCGAGGCGTGGACGACCGGCCGCACCGGCTTCCCGATCGTCGACGCCGGGATGCGGCAGCTGCTCGGCGAGGCCTACGTGCACAACCGGGTGCGGATGATCGTCGCGTCGTTCCTGGTCAAGGACCTGCACCAGGAGTGGACCGTGGGCGCCCGGATGTTCATGCAGCACCTGGTCGACGGCGACCTGGCCAGCAACCAGCACGGCTGGCAGTGGGTCGCCGGCACCGGCACCGACTCCTCGCCCTACTACCGGGTGTTCAACCCGATCACCCAGGGCAAGAAGTTCGACCCCGACGGCAGCTACGTCAAGCAGTGGGTGCCCGAGCTGCGCGACCTGGACGCCGCGCACGTCCACGAGCCCTGGACCGCACCCGGCGGCATCCCGGCCGGCTACCCCGCGCCGGTCGTCGACCACGCGCACGAACGGCTGGTCTCCCTCGACCGCTACAACGCCGTCCGTGCCCGATGACGCGGGGCGACAGTGGCCACTTCCGCCCCGCTGAGGTGTCGGGACGATCACCCGGTCCGTCGTGGCGGGGCCGCAGCAGCGCGGGAAAGCTGGACCGGGTGATCGACGGTGCCTGAAGGCCACACCCTGTTCCGGCTGGCCCGCGAGCAGCAGGCCGCCTTCGCCGGGCGCGAGGTGCACGTCACCAGCCCGCAGGGCCGCTTCGCCGGCCAGGCGGAGATGCTCGACGGCCGGGTGCTCGACGACGTCACCTCCTGGGGCAAGCACCTGTTCGCCTCGTTCGGCCCGGACGTCGTCCACGTGCACCTGGGCCTGTACGGAAAGTTCACCTCCGGCACCGGCCTGCCCCCGGAGCCGCGCGGCGCGCTGCGGATGCGCTGGGAGGGGCCGGGCGACGACGGCGAGGGCGTGTGGACCGACCTGCGCGGGGCCACCGCCTGCGACCTGATCACCGACGGCGAGGTGCAGCTGATCCTCGACCGGCTGGGCCCCGACCCGCTGCGCAGGCGCTCGGACCCGGCGAAGGCGTTCGCCCGCATCTCCCGCAGCCGGGTGGCCATCGGCGCACTGCTGATGGACCAGGCCGTGCTCGCCGGCGTCGGCAACGTCTACCGGGCCGAGATCCTGTTCCGGCAGCGGATCAGCCCGTTCCGCCCAGGCCGGGACGTCGACGCCGACACCTGGGCGCGGCTGTGGGCCGACCTGGTCGTGCTGATGAAGGCCGGGGTCAAGGCCGGGCGGATCGTCACCACCGAGCGCGAGGACCGGGAGCGCCGGCGCGGCCCGGCGCTGCGCGAGGACGCGCACTACGTCTACCGCCGCCAGGGCCTGCCCTGCCGGATCTGCGGCACGGAGGTGCGCACCCAGGTCATGGTCGGCCGCAACCTCTTCTGGTGCCCCACCTGCCAGGCGGTCTAGTGGCTCATGGAGTCCCAGCGCTCGGTTTTTGATGCGCTGGGACTCCATCAGCTCAGAGCTGGCCCTTGGCGGGGTCGCCGGCGGGCAGCGGGGACAGGACGCGGACCCCGGGCGGGCCGGCCAGGTCGTCGCCGACCGCGGCCATCATCTCGGTGAACGCGGCACCCTTCCCGTGCGTGGCCATGGCCTCCTCGCTCTCCCAGCGCTCGAGGAAGACGAAGCCCTCCTCGTCCTCCTGCACGGTGTAGCGCTCGCAACCGGGCTCGGCGTGCACCTTCGGGACGGCGGCGAGGAAGGCGGCGCGCAGAGCGTCCCGGCGTCCGGGCTTGGGGGTGAAGCTGGCGACGATGATGTGGGACACGGGGCACTCCTGGGTCTCGGGGCCGCCGAGATGGCAGCCGCGGTCCTCTGGCGTCTACCCCCGGTCGGGACGACGATGCGGGACGTGGCCGAGACCGCACGACCCCTGCGGGTGGCGGTGGTCGGTGCAGGGCCCGCGGGCATCTACGCCGCCGACGCCCTGACCGGCCAGGACGACGTCCCGGTGTCGGTGGACCTGATCGACCGGCTGCCCACCCCGTTCGGGCTGGTCCGCTACGGCATCGCCCCCGACCACGTGAAGATGCGCGCGCTGCGGGAGACGCTGCACTCCGTCCTGGACCACGAACGGGTGCGCTTCGTCGGCAACGTGGAGATCGGCGCGGACCTGGACGTCGAGGAGCTGCGCGGGCACGTGGACGCCGTCGTCTACACCTACGGCGCCGCCGGCGACCGCTCGCTGGGTGTCCCCGGCGAGGAGCTGCCCGGCAGCCTGGCCGCCACCGACCTCGTCGCCTGGTACTGCGGCCACCCCGACGCCGACCGCGCGCGGGTCGAGCGGCTGCTGGCCGGGGCACGGGACGTCGTGGTGGTCGGCGTGGGCAACGTGGCCCTCGACGTCGCCCGGGTGCTGGCCCGCTCCCCCGCCGAGCTGCACCCCACCGACATGCCCCAGCACGTGCTCGACGCCCTGGCCGCAGCACCCGTCGAGCGGATCACCGTGCTCGGCCGCCGCGGCCCGGCGCAGGCCAGCTTCACCACCCAGGAGCTGCGCGAGCTAGGGCACCTGACCGCGGCCACCGTGCTGGTCGACCCGGCCGACCTCACCGATGCCGGCGACGACGCCCTGGCCGCCGAGGACCGGCACGTGGCCCGCAACCTCGCCGCGCTCGCCGGCTACGCCGGGCACGAAGCCGCCCCGGGCACGGTGGGCGTGCGACTGCGGTTCCACGCCCGCCCGGTGCGGCTGCTGGGCACCGACCGGGTCACCGGCGTCGAGGTGGAGCGGACGACGGTCGACGCCGACGGCCGCGCGGTGGGCACCGGGGAGCTCGACGTCGTCCCGGCCGACCTGGTGGTGCGCTCCGTCGGCTACCGCGGGCACCCGCTGCCCGGGCTGCCGCTGGCGGGCGGCACCGTGCCGCACGTGGCGGGCCGGGTGCTGCGCGACGGGGCACCGAGCCGCGGCGAGTACGTGGCGGGCTGGATCAAACGCGGGCCCACCGGGGTGGTGGGCACCAACAAGCACGACGCCCGGGAGACGGTGGCCTCGCTGCTGGCCGACGTCGCCGCGGGCACGCTGGCCCCGCGCGGGGACGACGACTGGATCGGCACCCTGCGCGCCCGCGGCGGGCACCCGGTCCTGCTGTCGGACTGGCGGGCCATCGACGCCGCCGAGATCGCCCTCGGTGCGACCCGCGGCCGGCCGCGCACGACGATCCACGACCGGGCCGAGCTGCTCGCCGCCGTCCGCGCCGCCGCCGGGCGGATGGAGGGCTGAGTGGCAGCGCGTGCGTTCTGGTCGTCCTGCGCGGTGTACGCCGTCGTGCTCGCCGTCCTGGCGGCCACGCTGCCCGGCCGGGTGCCGGTGCACTTCGGGGTCGATCTGCAGGTCGACCGCACGGGCAGCCGTACCGGGCTGCTCGTGGTCGCCGCACTGGCCGGCCTGCTGCTCGCGGCGTTGTTCGGCGGCCTCGGCCGGCTGGTGGGCCGGGTGCGGCTGGACCTGGTGAACGTGCCGCACGAGCGGTACTGGAAGGACCCGGAGCACGAGGACGAGCTGCGCCGCCGGATGCGCACCGACGTGCTCGCCCTCGGTGCGGCATCCCTGGTCCTCCTGGCTGGGGAGTTCGGCCTGATCGGGGCCGCGGCCGTCGCCGGCACCGGCCTGTCCGCGTGGTCGCCGGTCCTGCTGGTCGCGTTCCTCGCGGGCGTGGTCGGCTGGGCCGTCTGGCTGTCCACCCACCGGTACCGGCCACCCGAGCGCTGAGCCCCGGATGGCGCGGTACGGCAGACTCGACGACGTGACCGGCACAGCACAGACCTCCCCGGCGACTCCGATGATCTCCTTCGCGCGCGGCGCCCCTTCCACCGACATCGTCGACGTCGAGGGCCTCAAGCAGGCCGCCGCCGCCGCCTTCGACAACGACCCGGCCGGCGTCACCGGCTACGGGACGGCGGTCGGCTACGTGCCGCTGCGGACGTGGATCGCCGACAAGCACGGGGTCCCGGTCGACCACGTGCTGGTCACCAACGGCTCCATGCAGGCCGACGCCTTCCTCTTCGACGAGCTGGCCACCCCGGGCGCCGCTGTGATCACCGAGCGGCCGACCTACGACCGCACCCTGCTGGGGCTGCGCGGCCGCGGCGCCGACGTGCACCTGGTGACGCTGGAGGAGGACGGGATCGCCGTCGAGGAGGTCGAGGCCCTGCTGGAGGGCGGCCTGCGCCCGACGATGGCCCACGTCATCCCGAACTTCCAGAACCCGGCGGGCTACACCCTGTCGCTGGCCAAGCGGCACCGGCTGCTGGAGCTGGCCCGGGAGCACGACTTCGTGCTGTTCGAGGACGACCCCTACGTCGACATCCGGTTCAGCGGCGAGCCGCTGCCGCGGATGCTGGAGCTCGACGGCGGCGCGGGCAGCGAGCACGTCGTCTACGCGTCCTCGTTCTCCAAGACCGTCTGCCCCGGCGTGCGGGTGGGCTACCTGGTGGGGCCGCCGGCGATCATCGAGCGGATCCGGGTGCGGGCCACCAACACCTACATCGCGCCGAACATGGTCGCCCAGGCGATGGTCTACGAGTTCATGCGCGGCGACCGGTTCCCCGCCGCGCTGGAGACGGTGAAGACGGCGCTGGCCGAGCGGGTCGGGCTGCTGGACACCGCGCTGCGCACCCACCTGCCGCAGGCCACGTTCCGCCGCCCCGAGGGCGGCTACTTCCTGTGGGTGTCGCTGCCCGAGGACGAGGGCCACGACGTCGCCCGGATCACCGCCGAGGCCGCCTCCCGCGGGGTGGCGATCGTGCCGGGCACGGACTTCCTGCTCGAGGGCGGGCAGAACTCCTTCCGGCTCGCCTACTCCGCCGTGCAGCCCTCCGACGTCGACGAGGGCGTGCGCCGGCTGGCCGCCGCCATCGAGGCCGCCCGCGCATGATGCCGCTGATGGAGTCCCAGGGCGCGGAAAACGCAGCGCTGGGACTCCATCAGCCGCGCGTCAGCCGGAGTTGCGCAGGGCGGTGGCGACGCCGTTGATGGTCAGCTGGATGCAGCGGCGCACCAGCTCGTCGTCGTCCCCGGCCCGGCGGCGGCGCAGCATCTCCACCTGCAGGTGGTGCAGCGGCTCCAGGTAGGGGAACCGGTTGCGGATCGACCGGCGCAGCGAGGGGTTGTCGGCCAGCAGCTGGTCGTCGCCGGTGACCGCCAGCAGCATCCGCACGCTGCGCTCGTGCTCGGCGGTGATCTGGCTGAACACCCGCTCGCGCAGCTCCGCGTCGGGCACCAGCGAGGCGTAGCGGGCGGCCAGCTCCAGGTCGGTCTTGGCCAGCACCATGCCCATGTTCGACAGCACGGTGCGGAAGAACGGCCAGCGCTTGTGCAGGTCCTGCAGCCGGGCCAGGCGCTCGGGGTCACCGTCCACCCAGGACTCGAGCGCGGAGCCGGTGCCGTACCAGCCGGGCAGCATGATCCGGGCCTGCGACCAGCTGAACACCCACGGGATGGCGCGCAGGTCGGAGATGTTGTCGCCAGCCTTGCGCGACGGCGGGCGGCTGCCGATGTTCAGCTCCGCCAGCTCCCGGATCGGGGTCGCCGCGCGGAACCACTCGACGAAGCCCGGCGTCTCGTGCACCAGCGCGCGGTAGGCGCCCTGCGCGCGGGCGGCCAGGTCGTCGAACAGGGCGTAGACGTCCTCGGCGTCCGCACCGAGGCCCTCGATGTCCAGCAGCGTGGACTCCAGGGTCGCGGCCACCAGCGCCTCGAGGTTGCGGCGGGCACGGTCCGGGGAGGCGTACTTGGCCGCGATCACCTCGCCCTGCTCGGTGATCCGCAGCGAGCCGGCCACCGAGCCCGGCGGCTGCGCCCGGATCGCCTCGTAGCTGGGGCCGCCGCCACGCCCCACGGTGCCGCCCCGGCCGTGGAAGAGCCGCAGCCGGATGCCGTGAGCCCGGGCGACCTCCACCAGCGCCAGCTCGGCCCGGTACAGCGCCCACTGGGCGGCGAGGTAGCCGCCGTCCTTGTTGCTGTCGGAGTAGCCGAGCATGACCTCCTGCGCCTCGCCCCCATTGGCCACCAGCGCCCGGTAGAACGGCTGCGCCAGCATCGCGGTGAGGATCGCGCCGGAGGCCTGCAGGTCACCGATCGTCTCGAACAGCGGCGAGATGACGACGCTGGAGTGCGGCTGCCCCTCGGCGTCCAGCTCCAGCAGGCCGACCTCCTTGAGCAGGACGGCGACCTCCAGCACGTCGCTGACCGACTCGCACATGCTGATCACGTAGTTCGGGATGGTCCGCGGCCCGATCAGCGCAACCTGCTCGGCCGCGGCGATGACCAGGTCCAGCTCACCGCGGGCCAGCTCGGACAGCTCGGCGTCCGCGCGCACCAGCGGGCGGCGCAGCTGCAGCTCGGCGGTGAGCAGCTCGATCCGGGCGGCCTCGTCCAGGGCGGTGTAGTCCTCGCACACCCCGGCCCAGGCCAGCAGCTCGCCCAGCACGTCGGCGTGCACCGAGGAGTTCTGCCGCATGTCCAGCCCGCTCAGGTGGAAGCCGAAGACCTCCACCGCGTCGCGCAACCGGGCCAGCCGGTCGTCGGCCAGCGCCCCGGCGCCGTGGCTGCGCAGCGAGGCGTCCACGGTCGCGAGGTCGGCGAGCAGGTCCTCGGGCAGGGCGTAGGGCGTCAGGACGACGTCCGGCTCGTCGCCGGGCACCGAGCCGAGCACCCGCAGGGCCGTGCCGGCCAGCCGCCGGTAGATGCCGCGGATGGCCCGGCGGTAGGGCTCGTCGGCGCGGAACGGTGAGTCGTCCTGGGCGACGTCGGCCAGGGCGTAGAGCGCGTCGGTGGGCACGACCAGCCGGTCGCTCATCGACAGCTCGCCGCCCAGCGCGACCAGTTCGGCCAGGTGGTGGCGCAGCGCGGTCTCGGCCTGGCTGGTGGTGGCCCGGCGCACGGCGTCAGCGGTGACGAAGGGGTTGCCGTCGCGGTCGCCGCCGATCCAGGAGCCCGGCTGCAGCATCGGGGTGGGCAGCAGGTCGGCGTCCGGCCAGCGCCGGCGCAGGGCCTGGCGCAGCTCGGTGTTCAGCGCCGGCATCACCTCGAACAGCGAGAGCTCGTAGTAGCGCAGCGCCTCCTCGATCTCGTCGGCCAGCCGCAGCCGGCTCAGCCGCAGCAGCGCCGTCTGCCAGAGGGTGAGCACCTCGCGCCACAGGTGCGCGGCCCACGCGCGCTCGTCGATGCCGTCCGGCCCGGCGTTGTCGCGCTGCCGGATCAGCTCGCTGACCTGCGTCTGCACCGCGGTGATGGTGCGCCGGCGGGTCTCCGTGGGGTGCGCGGTGACGACCGGGACGACGAGCGCGCCGGCCAGCTCGCGGGCCACGACGTCGCCGTCCAGACCAGCGGCGTCCAGCAGCTCGAAGGAGGCCGCCAGGCTGCCCTTCTGCGGCGGCGAGCCCTCCCGCCGGTGGTGCCGGCGGCGCCGCTCGGAGTGCACGTCCTCGGCGATGTTGGCCAGCAGCGAGAAGTGGCTGAACGCCCGGATGACGTGGTTGGCCGACCTGGGGTCCAGCGCCGCGAGCCGCTCGGCCAGCTCGGACCGGTCAACCTCGGAGCGGCGGATGCGGAACGCCTCGACCCGGGTCTGCTCGACCAGGTCGAGGACATCGGCACCGGCCTGCTCGCCGATCACCTCGCCGAGGACCCGGCCCAGCAGGCGGATGTCGGCGCGCAACGGGTCGTCGGTGCGCTCATCGGGCTCGGCTCCACCCGGGGTGCGGAGGTCGGCGACGTCGACGGTGGCTTCTGACACACGCGCAGTATCGGGGGTGGGTGTGACATCCCGGTCGCCTGGGGACCACCGCTCCGTGATGCGACTGCGAGCGACCCCGGCCAGCGCCTCTCCCGCCGAGCACGGGGAGGGCCCGATCTGGGACGCCGCCCGGTCCGAGCTGGTGTGGGTGGACATCACCGCCGGGCAGGTCCGCCGCGGCAGGGTGGAGGGCGACGACGTCGTCGACCTGGCGTCCCACCGCGGCGGCGACACCGTCGGGTTCGCCGTCCCGGCGGCTGCCGGCGGCTGGCTGCTGGGCGCCGGGGCGGGGGTCACCCGGCTGACCGAGGACGGCACGGCGCACGTGCTGATCGAGCTGACCGGCGAGGGCGGCTCGGAGGCCGACGGCGGCACCCGGATGAACGACGGCGCCTGCGACCGGGCCGGCCGGTTCTTCGGCGGGACGATGGCCTTCGACGAGCGACCCGGCGCCGGCACGCTGCACCGGCTCGACCTCGACGGCACCGTGCGCACGGTGCTCGACGGGCTCACCGTCTCCAACGGGCTGGGCTGGTCGCCCGACGACCGCACCATGTACCTGTCCGACTCCGGGGCCACGAGCGTCTGGGCCTTCGACTACGACCTGGACACCGGCACGCCCAGCAACCGGCGGGTCCTGCTGGACTTCACCGACGACCCGGACGGCGTCGCCGACGGCCTCACCGTCGACGACGAGGGCTGCGTGTGGACGGCGCTGTGGGGCGGGGCGCAGGTGCGGCGGTACTCCCCCGCCGGCGAGCTGCTGACCGTGGTCGACGTCGACGCGCAGAACACCACCAGCTGCGCGTTCAGCGGCGACCTGCTGGTGATCAGCACCTCGGTGCAGGGGATGAGCGACGAGGCGAAGGTGGCCCAGCCCGACGCCGGGAAGCTGTTCACCGTGCGCACCGGCGTCACCGCCCCCGGCGCATACCCCTACCGCGGCCCGCTCGGCGCGCTCTCGCAGGTCTGATCCCGCGTTGCACGCCCGCCGGTCGCTTCGCACGTGCCGCAGCACGTGCGAAGCGATCGAGGGCCGTGCGATCAGGGCACGTCGTCCCGGAGGGAGGTCAGGTTGGCAGCGGCCTCGGCGTCCCCGCCGAGCTCGCCGAGCATGAACTGCTCGGCCGCGCCCGCGACGTCGCCCCGGTCCAGCAGCAGGACGCCCAGGTTGTTGTGGCAGAAAGCGTCCCCGGCCGCGATGCCCGATCGATAGGCGCGCTCGGCGGCGTCGTCGTCCGCGAGGTCGTCGCCGAGCAGGTCGCCCAGCGGCAGCATCGAGGCAGCCTCTCCGAGCTCGACCCCACGTTCGAGCACCGACCTCGCCTCCTCCAGGCGGCCGCTCTGACGCAGCAGCGCAGCCAGATCAGCTCGGGTGTCCGGGTAGAGATCGGCGCCAGCACGCAGCGCGGGCTCGAGGGCCGGGTCCCGCGTCGCGTCCCAACGCCAGCAGGTCTGCACCGCTCCGGCCAGCTCGCTGCCCGCGTCGACACCGGCCCTCAGCGCCTCGGTGGCGCCATCCTGGTCACCGAGGAGACGCAACATCCACGCCTGGTGCACCCAGCCGTCCGGGTCGCCCGCGTCGGCAGCCTCCTCGTACGCCCGCCGAGCGCCGGCGAGATCGCCCAGCTCCTCCAACACGACGCCGAGGTGCAGCCAGCCACCGACGTCGCCCGCCGCGGCCGCTCCCCGGAAGGCCACTGCGGCGTCCCCCCAGCGCTCCTGCGCGGCCAGTGACCACCCGAGCTGGAACAGCACCGCCCCGTCACCGTCCCGCGCCGCCCGGCGGAAGCACTGCGCGGCGTCGCCGTACCGACTGGCCTCGTGCAGGGCATGCCCCAGGTCGACCAGCGCATCGACGGCGTCCGAGCCGTCCAGCGCGGCGAGCCGCCGGTTCAGGTCGTCGTCCACCGGACCATGGTGCAGACGCAGGCAAGGGAGTTCGCTCCCCATGACGTCCGGGCTCACCCGCGTTGCTCCTGGCTCACCGTGTGGCGTGAGCCCGGAGCAAGGACGATCAGGTGACCTGATCCCGGCCGTCGCCGGCGGGTCAGCGCTCGGCGCGCAGGGCCTCGCGGAGCTTGACCCGGCCGCCGGTGCGCAGCAGCGCGCCGGAGTAGATGCGCCCGCCGATCCGGACGATGACCACCAGCGCCGCGAGGATGAGCAGGACGCTGAGCCCGACCTCCCACCAGGCCGCCTCGCCCGCGGCCTGCCGGACCGGCATCACCAGCGGCGACAGGCCCGGCACGAACGAGGTGACCGTGGCCAACGTGCTGAACGGGTCCTGCGCGGCCTGGAGGGCGACGAAGAACCCGCCGACCAGCAGGATCGTCGTGGGGGTGAGCACGCTGCCCAGGTCCTCCTGCCGGCTCACCAGCGACGCGGCCACGGCGTACACCGCGGCGTAGAAGGCGTAGCCGAGCACGAACCAGGCGAGCACCGTGAGCACGGTGCCGATCAGCTGCCCGGGCAGGTCGACGACATCGAAGGCGAGCGCCGCGACCACACCGACGACGGCGAGCACGACCATCTGCAGCAGACCGAGGACGCCGAGCCCGATGATCTTGCCGGCCAGCAGCTGCCAGGGCCGCATCGTGGCCAGCAGCAGCTCCACCACGCGGCTGGACTTCTCCTCCACGACCCCCTGCGCGACGAACTGCCCGAAGAGGATGAACAGGAAGTAGAGGAGGAAGACCCCGATGAGCGCCACGACCGTCGCCTGGGCCCGGTCGTCACCACCGTCCTCGAGGGGCACGACGTCGACCGCCGGCGAGGTGTCGAGCTGCACGCCCGCGTCGGCGAGCTGCCGGGAGATCGACAGCTGGACGAGCGCGTTCTGCACCAGCGTCTCGGGCTGCCCCCCGGCGCTGACCACCAGCAGCTCGGGCCGGGCGCCGTCGGCGTAGACCAGGGCGGCGTCGACGTCCTCGCTCTCCACCGCGGTGCGGGCAGCGGCGTCGTCGCCCAGCGCGACCACCTCGACCTGCGAGTCGGCCAGCTCCCCCTGCTGCTCCAGCGCCTGCTCCACCGCCTGGCCGCCGCCGACGACCCCGATCCGGGTGGTCGACTCCCCGCCGCCGAGGACCACCTGGAGGACCATCACCCCGATGATCAGCACCAGCAGCACGGCCGAGCTGATCAGGAAGCCCTTGTCCCGGATCCGGGTGGAGATCTCCCGCCCGGCGACCAGCCGGACCATCCGCGCCGGGCTGTTGGGGGTCACGTCGGAGTGCGCGGGGGCGGTCACGCCGCCACCTCCGGGGTGGCCGTGACCGCGTCGCGGAACAGCTCGACGAGCGTGGCCTCGCGCCAACCGAAGTGCGCGACCCGGCCCGTGGCCAGCGCGGCGGCGAGCACCTGCTGGTCGTCGGCGCCCTGGGCGAGCTCGAGCACCGTGTCACCACGCTGCTCGGAGACGACCCGGACCCCGGGCAGGGCGTCGGCCCAGTGGTCGGGGGCGTCGGGGACGACGACCCGCAGCTGCCGGCCGACGGCGCCCGAGCGCAGCTCGTCGACGGTGCCGCTGGCCACGATCGAACCGCGGGCCAGGATGCCGACGGCGTCGCAGAGCCGCTCGACGAGATCGAGCTGGTGGCTGGAGAACACGACCGGCACCCCGCGGCGGCACTGGACCAGCAGCGCCTCGGCGAGGGAGTCGACGCCGACCGGGTCGAGCCCGGAGAACGGCTCGTCCAGGATCAGCACGTCGGGTTCGCTGACCAGCGCGGCGGCCAGCTGGACGCGCTGCTGGTTGCCCAGCGACAGCTTCTCCACCTTGTCGTCGCGGCGCTCACCCAGGCCCAGCCGTTCGGCCCAGTGCTCGGCGGCGCGGGCAGCGGGGGCGGCGTCCATGCCGTGCAGCCGGGCGAAGTAGCTGAGCTGCTCGCCGACCTTCATCTTCGGGTACAACCCGCGCTCCTCGGGCATGTAGCCGATCCGCCGGCGGACGGCGTCGTCGACCGGGCGGCCGCTCCACCGCACCTCGCCGGCGTCGGCCCGGGCCAGGCCCATGGCGATGCGCATGGTGGTGGTCTTCCCGGCGCCGTTGGAGCCGCAGAAGCCGAACATCTGCCCGGGCTCGACGGTGAAGGTCACCCCCTGGAGCACCTGGTTGCTGCCGTAGGCCTTGACCAGGCCGTCGATCTCGAGCACTGCTCCTCCGGTCCGTAGACGTGCGGAACTCCAACGGCCCGAGACTGGCCTATCACTTTCCGACTCGTCAAGTGACCACGCGGCGCCGTTCGCGCTGCGGGGCGGCCCGGCGTCGGGTGTCATCGACCCATGAGCACCGAGAACCACCCGGCCCAGCCGCCCACCGGTGTCGGTCTGGCCGGCCTCCGCGAGGCAGCGGCCGGCTGCCGGGCCTGCGAACTCTGGGAGCCGGCCACCCAGACCGTGTTCGGCGAGGGCCCGGAGACCGCCCGGATCGTCTTCGTCGGCGAGCAGCCCGGCGACCAGGAGGACCGCGCCGGCGAGCCCTTCGTCGGCCCGGCCGGCAAGCTGCTGGACCGTGCCCTGGGCGACGCGGGGATCGACCGGCGCGACGCCTACATCACCAACTCGGTCAAGCACTTCCGCTTCACGCCCACGCCGAAGCGGCGGATCCACCAGTCACCGGGGGCCGAGCACATCCGGGCGTGCAAGCCGTGGCTGGAGGCGGAGTTCTCGGTGCTGCAGCCGGAGATCGTCGTCTGCCTCGGGGCGGTCGCCGCCAAGGCGCTGATCTCCCCGTCGTTCCGGATCACCAAGGAGCGCGGTCAGCTCCTGCCGTGGACGCCGCCGGGGCGGCATCTCACCCTGCTCACCGAGCCCGACGCCGACGGCGACGAGCCCGAGGAGGAGGTGCCGGCGCAGACCTGGATGCTGGCGACCGCGCACCCCTCGGCCATCCTCCGGACGCCGGACGACGCCCGCGCCGCCGCCTACGACGCCCTCGTCGCCGACCTCACGGTGGTCGCCGGCGCCCTCGCCTGACGCCGTCGTGCGCTGGATGCCGCTTCCGGACCGCGGAGGCGGCATCCAGCGCACAACCGCTGCGCGTCGGATCGCCGGCCGGGGAGGATGCGGCGGTGGACTTGGACGAGCTGTTCCGCGCCGTGGTGACTCCGGTGCTCGACCAGATGCTGCGGCCCGGCGAGCTCGACGAGGTGAGCGTGACCCCCGCGCCCACCGGTTCCTGGCCAGGCTCGGAGGGGACGCTGCTGCGGGTCGTGGCCGTCGGGGAGGCGCTGCACTTCTGGGTGCCGACCCCCGGTGTGGCGGCGGAGAGCCCGACCGAGCTCCGCGCCCGGCTGGCCAGCGACCTGCAGGATTTCATCGCCGAGTCCCGCTTCGGCTGGGCCGAGCTCCGCGGGTACCGCGAGCAGCCCTGATCCCCGGGGGCAGAAGTGGCCACTTCTGCCCCCGGGACGCGGTCAGCCGCGCTCGGGCTCGGGCAGCCGCGTGCCCGGGGCGAGGGTGCTGCCGGCCTCGACCTCGACCTCGCGGCCGACCAGGGTGATCTCGCCGTCGCCGCCGACGGTCGCGCCCTCCCCCACCACCACGTTGTCGTCCAGCACGGCGCGGGTCACCGTCGCACCGGCCCGGACCACGACGCCGGGCAGCAGGACCGAGTCGGTGACGGTCGCCCCGGCCTCCACGACCACGCCGGGCGAGAGCACCGATCCGGTCACCGTGCCGGCCACCCGGGTACCGCCGGAGACCAGGCTGCCGTCGACCCGGGCGCCGTCCAGGACGCGGGCGGCGCTGTGCCGGCCGCCGCGGGTGTGCAGCGGCCAGCCCTCCTCGTCCAGGTCGATCGGCGGCTCCTCGGCCAGGAAGTCGCGGTGCGCCTCCCAGTAGGACTCCACCGTGCCCACGTCACGCCAGTAGCCCTCGAACCGGTGCGCGCGCGCCTTGCCGTCCTTGGTCTGCGCCGGCAGCAGGTGGGTGCCGAGGTCCTCCAGGCCGTCCTCGCCCACCTCGTCGGCGAGCCGCTCGAGCCGGGCCAGGGTGGGCTCCGGGGAGAAGACGAACACCTCGTTGGTGGCGGTGGTCGTGGCCGGCTCGTCGGGCTTGTAGGCGTAGTCGGTGATCCGCTCGCCGTCGACCTGCACGATCCCGTACCGGCTGGCGTCGTCGGCGGAGACCTCGGTGGTCACCATCGTCACCTCGGCGGCCGACGCCAGGTGGCCCTCGACGACCTCGCGGTAGTCGAGCTTGTAGACCGCGTCGGAGCTGACCACCACCAGCGCGTCCGGGGCGAACTGGCGGATCAGCTCGGCCTGCCGCCACAGCCCGTCCGCGGTGCCCGAGGTGAAGCCGCCGCGCTCGCTGCCGGACTGGAACGGCGGCAGCATCACCAGCCCGCCGTTGGTGCGGTCGAGGTCCCACGGGCGGCCGTTGGCCAGGTGCTCCGACAGCGACTGCGGCTGGTACTGCACCGACACCCAGACGTCGGGGATCGCGGAGTGCTCGCAGTTGCTCAGCGGGAAGTCGATCAGCCGGTAGACGCCGGCGAACGGCATGGCCGGCTTGGCGCGGGTCTCGGTGAGCAGCTCGAGACGACTGCCCTTCCCGCCGGCGAGGACGAGCACGAGGATCTTCGGGAGGGCCATGACCCTGCGCTACCCGCCGCGACCGGTCGCAAGCGGCAACTGTCAGGCCAGTGCAGACGGGCGGGACGTCGTCCCGGTGGCCGGTCTCCCGGGCCACCCGGGCGACCACCAGACCAATCCGCTCGGAGGCGGCGGGCACGGCGAGTGCGCGCTGACCGGGGTCTCGGCGGCCCCGAGACCCCGATCAGCGCACAGTCGATGCGAGCGGCGCGGGTCAGTCCTTCGTCATCCTCTGGCGGGCGGCCTCGGCGAGCTCGTCGGCCCGCGAGGCGCGGAACAACCAGAACGAGGGCACGAGCATGGCGACTGCGACCATCGCCACCACGATCACGACGCCGCCGGACCACATCGCCGCGCTCACCCCGACGCTGCTGGCCAGCAGGCCGGCGCGCAGGTCGCCCAGCCGCGGACCCCCGGCGACCACCACGATGAACACGCCCTGCATCCGTCCGCGCATCTCGTCGGGTGCGGCGGTCTGCAGCATCGAGTTGCGCAGCACCGAGCTGACCATGTCCCCGGCTCCGGCCACGGCCAGGCAGAGCACCGCGAGCCAGAGCGTCGAGGACAACCCGAACCCGACGATGGCCACGCCCCACACCGAGATTGCGGCCAGCACCACCGCGCCCTGCCGGTCGACCCGGGTGACCCAGCCCGAGGTCAGGCCCATCAGCAGGGAGCCGATCGAGACGCCGGCGTACAGCCAGCCCAGGCTGTTGGCGTTGCCCGCGTAGGTGGTCTCTGACAGCTCGGGGAACACCGCCTGCGGCCAGGCGAAGAACATCGCGATCACGTCGACGACGAAGGTCATCAGCAGCAGCGGCTGGGTGCGCAGGAAGCTGAACCCCTCCCCCACCCCGCGGACGGCGGCGCCCAGCCGCAGCGGCCCGGAGACCCCGGCGGGCGGCAGCGACGGCAGGCCGCGCAGCAGCAGCACCGCCGCGACGAAGCCGAGCGCGTCGATCGTGTACAGGATCGACAGGTCGCCGAGGCCGATCAGCAGCCCGGCCAGCAGCGGCCCCACGATCACCCCGGCCTGACGCACGGTCATCGCCAGCGCGTTGGCCGCCGCGACCTCGTCCGGGCCGACGATCGCCGGGATCACCGCGCTCCGGGCCGGCTGGTTGACCGCGGCGAACGCGGAGACGGCGGCGGCCAGCAGCCACAGGACGGCGACGTTGCCGTCGCCGGGCAGCAGCGCCTGGACGGCGAGCAGCGCGCTGGTCACCGCGGCACCGACGGAGGTGATCACCATCAGCCGGCGGCGGTCCATCGCGTCGGCGATCGCCCCGCCCAGCAGCCCGAAGACCACCAGCGGGACCAGCGCCACGACCGAGGTCAGCCCGACCATCAGCGAGGAGCCGGTCAGGTCGTACACCTGGTACGGGACGGCGACCAGCGTCATCTGCTGGCCGAGCATGGTGACGGTGACCCCGCCGAACACCCGGCGGTAGGCGCGGTTGCGCAGCGGGGTGGTGTCCAGCGCCCAGCTGCGGCGGCGCACCGGCTGCGGCTCCTCCACCGGCCCGCCGGGCTCCACCGGGTCGACCGGGTCCACCGGCTTCACGGGGCGAGGCGCTGCACGAACCAGCCGCCACCCTCCTCGTCGTCCCGCACGAACACCAGCCGGTCGTGCAGCCGGTCGTGCCCGCCCTGCCAGAACTCCACCCTGTCCGGCACCACGCGGTAGCCGCCCCAGTTCGCCGGCCGCGGCAGCTGCCCGGGCGGGGTCTGGGCGTCGAGCTCGGCGAACCGCTGCACCAGCTCGTCGCGGGACTCCACGACGGTCGACTGCAGGGACGCCGCGGCGGCCAGCTGCGCGCCGCGGGGCCGGGGGTCCCACAGCGCGTCGGAGGCGGCGTCCCCCACCCGCTCGACCGTGCCGGTGATGCGCACCTGCCGCTGGAGGGCGTGCCAGGGGAACACCAGCGCGGCGTGCGGGTTCACCGCGAGCTCGGCGCCCTTGGCCGAGGCGTAGTTGCTGACGAAGACCAGGCCGTCGGCGCCGTAGCCCTTCATCAGCACGATCCGCGCGTCGGGCACGCCGTCGGCGTCGGCGGTGGCCACCACCATCGCGTTGGGCTCGGGCAGCTCGGCGGCCACGGTGTCGGCGAACCAGCGGTCGAACTGCTCGACCCAGGTGGGCGCCAGTCCGGCCTCGGTGAAGCTGCCGTCGTCGTAGTCCCTGCGCATGCGGATCAGGTCGGGCACCCGTCCATGCTGTCACCGTTGCCCCGTGCACCGCCGGGCGACCGGCTGCCCGGCTGGTCACCCCACCGCGCCGAACCCCTAGGTTGGGCCGGACGCCCGCCTGCGCACGTGGAGGACTCCGATGAGCATCACCATCCCGACCGACCTGCTCCCGAGGGACGGCCGTTTCGGGTGCGGGCCGTCGAAGGTCCGCCCCGAGGCGCTCCATGCACTGGCCACCGTGGGCGCCGGCGTGCTGGGCACCTCGCACCGCCAGGCGCCGGTGAAGGCGCTGGTCGGCCGCATCCGCGAGGGCCTGGGGCAGCTGTTCGACCTGCCCGACGGCTACCAGGTCGTCCTCGGCAACGGCGGGTCGACGGCCTTCTGGGACGTCGCCACCTTCGGGCTGATCCGGCAGCGGAGCGCGCACGGCAGCTTCGGCGAGTTCTCCGCCAAGTTCGCCTCCGGCGTGGCCGAGGCACCGTTCCTCGACGCCCCGGTGATCACCACAGCCCCGGCCGGCTCGTTGGCGCTGCCTCCCGCCGAGGCCGGCGTGGACGCCTACGCCTGGGCGCAGAACGAGACGTCGACCGGCGTCATGGCCCCCGTCGTCCGCCCCGCCGGCATCGACGCCGACGCCCTGGTGCTGATCGACGCCACCTCCGGCGCCGGCGGCCTGCCGGTCGACGTCAGCCAGACCGACGTCTACTACTTCGCCCCGCAGAAGTCCTTCGCGTCCGACGGCGGGCTGTGGATCGCGCTGATGTCGGCGACGGCGCTGGAGCGGGTCGCCGAGATCAAGGCGTCGGGCCGCTGGGTCCCCGGCTTCCTGGACCTGTCGATCGCCGTCGACAACAGCGCCAAGGACCAGACCTACAACACCCCCGCGGTCGCCACGCTGTTCCTGCTGGCCGACCAGATCGACTGGATGCTCGGCCTCGGCGGGCTCTCCGGCGCGGTCGCCCGCACCACGGAGTCCTCCCGCCGGCTCTACGAGTGGGCGGAGGCGACCAGCTGGACCTCGCCCTTCGTCGCCCAGCCCGACCAGCGCTCCTACGTCGTGGGCACGATCGACTTCGCCGACTCGGTCGACGCCGCCCAGATCGCGAAGGTCCTGCGCGCCTCCGGTGTGGTCGACGTGGAGCCGTACCGCAAGCTCGGCCGCAACCAGCTGCGGGTGGGCATGTTCCCCGCCGTCGACCCCGACGACGTCACCGCGCTCACCGCCTGCATCGACCACGTCGTCGGCCAGCTGTAGCCCTGATGGAGTCCCAGCGCTCGGAAAGTGCTGCGCTGGGACTCCATCACCGCAGCAGCACCCAGGTGTCCTTGCTGCCGCCCTGGCTGGAGTTGACCAGCAGCGAGCCCTCCTCCAGCGCCACCCGGGTCAGCGGCGCGGGCAGGGCCCGGGTGGTGGTGCCGGCGACGGCGAACACCCGCAGGTCGGCCCGCCGGGGCACGACCAGCCCGTCGACGACGGTGGGCACGGTGGAGAAGTCGACCGGCTCCTGGGCGACGAAGCGGTGCGGTGCGGCCAGCACCTCCGCGGTCAGCTCGGCCAGCTCCGTCGCCGAGCACTGCGGGCCGAACACCACGCCCTGCCCGCCGTAGCCGTCGACCGGCTTGACCACCAGCTCGTGCAGCCGGTCGCGGACCGCGGCCAGGTCGCCCTCCTCGGCCAGCAGCCAGGTGGGCACGGTGCCCAGCACCGGCTGCTCGCCCAGGTAGAACCTGATCAGCTCCGGCACGTAGCGGTAGGTGGCCTTGTCATCGGCCACGCCGTTGCCGGGCACGTTGGCCACGGCCAGCCGCCCGGCCCGCACCGCCTCGCCGAGCAGCACGTCGACCGGCATCCCGGTGGGGGTCAGGTGCCCGGCCAGGTCGGCCTCGTCGAACCGCCGGTAGAGGACGTCGACCGGCACCCGCTCCCCGTCGACCTGCACGGCGACCCCACCGGACGGCGTGGGCCACAGCGCGTCGGGGGTGGCGATCGGGATGTCCATCGCCTCGGCCAGCAACCGGTGCTCGAACCAGGCGGTGTTGTCGCGGCCGTCGGTGAGCAGCCCCAGCTGCGGGGCACCGGCGCAGCCCGGAGGCGCCGCCCCGGCCAGCGCCGCCCGCAGCAGGGCGACCGCCTCGGTCGGGTCGACCAGCCCGGCCGCCTCCGCCTCGGCGTGCAGGTCCGGCAGCGCCGCCCGGCCGCTGGCGCGGTTGCTGAGCGCGTAGCCGATGCCCGAGGGCACCCGCAGGTTGTCCTCCAGCACCACCCAGCCCCCGGGCCCGCGGAGCAGGTCGAGGCCGGAGACGGTGATCCGCTGCTGGCCGGGCACCGCCCAGCCCACCGCGGCCGGCCGGTGCCCCGGGCTGCTGGCCACGATCCACTCCGGCACCACCCCGGCGCGCACCACCTCGGGCAGACGGTCGTCGTCGGTACGGCGCCGCCCGCCCGGCCGGTAGACGTCGGCGAGGAACGCGTTGAGCGCGCGGTGCCGCTGCTCGACCCCGCGCGCGAGGTGCGCCCAGTCGGCGGCGGTGAGCACCCGGGGCACCGGGCAGAGCGGGAAGGGCCGCTCCTCCAGCCGGCCGTCGACCCAGGCGCCGAACACGACGCCGCGCACCCGCCGCTCCTGGGCCATCGCGCCTCCGACCGAGGTGAGGCCGACCGCGCCGAGCTCCTCGAGGGCGCCGGCGACCGGCTCGAACGGCGGGCGCAGCGAGCCGTCGGGGGCCACCGCCTCGTCGCGGGCCGAGCCGGGGTAGCGGGCGAAGACACCGGTCATCGGGTCACAACCACCGGTCGAACCACTCGGCGACCCGCTCGGCCAGGTGGAGCTGGTTGTCCCGGCCCACGACGGTGCGCCCCTCGCCGCGCAGCAGGAGCAGCTCGGCCGGTGCGCCGAGCGCGGTGAGCTCCTGGTGGGCCTGCACCGACTCGAGCACCGGCACGTTGGTGTCCCGGTCGCCGTGGGCCAGCAGCACCGGGGAGGTGAGCCGGTCCGGCGCCGTCATCGGCGACAGGGCGGCCAGCAGCTCGCGGTCGGCGACCGGATCGCCGTACTCGGTGACCGAGGCCGCGGCCATCCACGGCTCGGTGCCGGCGAAGAAGGTGCGCAGGTCGCTCATCCCGGCCAGCGTCGCACCGGCGGCGAACAGGTCCGGCCAGCGGGTGAGCGCCACCAGCGCCAGGTAGCCGCCGTAGGACCAGCCGTGCGCCTCCAGCCGCCCGGGCAGCGCGATGCCCGCGGCGACCAGGTGGTCGACGGTGGCCGGGACGTCGGTGAAGGACGCCTCCCGGGCGGCGAGGTCGTCGGCTGCCGTGAACGCCCGGCCGTGCCCGCCCGAGCCGCGCACGTTCGGCGCGAAGACGGTCAGCCCGGCGGCGACCAGCGACTGCGCGACCGGGGAGAAGGCCGGCCGTTCCTGCCCCTCGGGCCCGCCGTGGAAGCTCACGACCGTGCGGTTGGGGCCGGCGACGCCCGGCGGGGTGTACAGCCAGCCGTCGAGCTCGGTGCCGTCGGCCGCCGGGTAGCGCAGCCGCACCGGGGTGACCAGCAGGTGCGGGTCCGGCGGTCGCGGGGTCGAGGGCAGCGGGGCCTCCGGCGCGGGCCCGTCGACCGGCACCGTCCACAGCGACCGCGGGCACCCCGGTCCGGTCAGCTCGGCCAGCAGCGTGCCCCCGTCGGTCGACAGCGACCAGCCGGGCATCACCGGCTGCGGCAGCGGGACGACGTGGTGCAGCGCCCCGGTGAGGTCGCGGACCTCGAGCTCGGTGACGCCGTCGGCGTTCCAGACGCAGAGCACGGTGCCGTCGGCACGGACGGCGTAGGCATCGAGGTCGGCGTCCGGGCGGCTGATCAGCACCTCGCCGGGGCCGGGGGCCCGCCCCTCGCCCAGCGGCACCCGGACCAGCCCGGTGCGGTCGCTGCGCGGCACGTCGGGGAGGCCGGGCAGGGCGGCCCGCGGGTACACCGCGGCGCCGTCCGGGGCGAAGCGGCCGTCCTCGGACGCCTGGCCGCCGGGCCGACCGAGCGGGAGCACCCGCCGCTGCACGCCGGTGGCGACGTCGACCAGCACCACATCCCGGTGCCCGCGGGGGCCGCGGCGGGCCAGCACGGTGCGCTCGTCGGCGGCCACCGCGGTCACCGACAGGAACCCGCCGCTGGCCAGGGTGCGGCGGGCGCCGCTGACCACGTCGACGAGGACGACGTCGGCGTCCGGGCCGTCGCCGGAGGCGATCGAGCAGACGTAGCGGCCCGGTGCCGCGGTCCAGCCACCGGCGAGCACCGTGGCCCGCGGGTCCTCCCCGGCGACCAGGTGCCGGTCGGTGCCGTCGGGGCGCACGGCCCACAGCTGGGCGCAGATCGAGCCGCCGGGGCTGACCAGGTAGGCCAGCCACGCGCCGTCCGGCGACCAGGCGACGGAGACGACCTCCTCGCCGGCACCGGACAGCACCGCCGGCGGCGTCTGCTGGTCCGGGGTGGCGACCTCGAGCCGGGGCAGCCCGGAGCGGTCGCTGACGTAGGCCACCCGGTCACCGGAGGGCGCCAGCGTCGGGCACCAGGCGCCCGGGGCACCGGCGATCTCGGCGATGGCGAGGCGGACCTCGGTGGGGAGGCCGGCTCCCGGGGGGACGGCCGGGTGCAGGACGTCGGTCATCGGCACCTCCTCGGGGGCAGCGGCGGCGGTCGGGGGTCAGGCAATCCCGTGCCGCTGCAGCCAGAGTTCCAGCAGGCCGATCTGCCACAGCTGGTTGGACCCCGGTGTGGTGCGGTGGGCGTTGGGCTCGGCGAGCAGGCGGTCGACGTACCCGGGGCGGAACAGGCCGCGCTCCCGGGCCGCCGGGGCGGTCAGCGCCGCGCGCGCACCGTCTCCAGATAGGCGCTCTGCAGCTCGATGACCGCCGGCACCGGGAAGTACCCCTTGGGCCGGTCGATCACCGCGGCCGGCACGACCGCCCGCGCGGCGTCCTTGAGCAGGCCCTTGCCGCCGTGCATCAGCTTGAGCCCGGGCGGGACGGCGGCGACCAGCTCGGCGAACTCGTGGTCCAGGAACGGCACCCGGGCCTCCAGGCCCCAGGCCATCGTCATGTTGTCCACCCGCTTCACCGGGTCGTCGACGAGCATGACCGTGGAGTCCAGCCGCAGCGCCTTGTCCAGCGTGGTGTCCGCACCCGGGCGGGCGAAGTGCTCGGCGACGAGGGCGCGGCTGACGTCCTCGGTGGTCGCCCACTGCTCCCCCAGGAGCCGCACCAGCTCGGAGTGCGGGCGGTCGATGAACACCCGCGCGTAGGCGTCCACGCCGGCGGAGGCCGGGACGCCGTCCAGCGGCGGGCACCAGTCGTAGCCGGCCAGCACCTCGTCGGCGCCCTGCCCGCTCTGCACCACCTTCACGTGCTGGCTGACCTGCTGGCTGAGCAGGTGGAAGGCGACGGCGTCGTGGCTGGTCTGCGGCTCGCTCATCGCCCCGATCGCGCCGTCGAGCCCGGCGTGCACGTCGGCGGTGGGCACCATCAGCCGGTGGTGGTCGGTACCGAAGGTCTCGGCGACCACGTCGGACCAGACGAACTCGTCGCCGGACCGCCCGCCGACGGCCTCGAAGCCGATGGAGAAGGTGGCCGGGCCGCGCTGCCCCTCCTCGGCGAGCAGGCCGACGACGAGGCTGGAGTCGATGCCGCCGGAGAGCAGGACGCCGACCGGGACGTCGGAGACCATCCGCCGCCGGACGGCGACCCGCAGCGACTCGAGCACCCGCTCCTGCCACTCCACCGGGTGCAGGCCGGCGAACTCCGGCCGCCGGGTGTGCACCGGGCGCCAGTACTCCCGGTCGGACTCCCGACCGTCGGGCTCGACGGTGCGCACCGTGGCCGGGGGCAGCTTCCCGACGCCGGCCAGGATCGTCCGCGGGGCGGGCACCACGGCGTGGAAGGACATGTAGTGGTGCAGCGCCACCGGGTCGATGGAGGTGTCGACGCCGCCGGCGCGCACCAGCGCGGGCAGCGAGGAGGCGAACCGCAACCGGCCCGGACCGCGGGACAGGTACAGGGGCTTGATCCCGAAGCGGTCGCGGGCCATGACCACCCGGCCGGAGTCCCGCTCCACGACCACGAAGGCGAACATCCCGAGGAAGCGCTCGACGCAGGCCGCACCCCACCGGTGGTAGGCCTTGAGCACGACCTCGGTGTCGGAGGTGGAGAAGAACCGGTAGCCGGCGGCCTGCAGCCCGGCCCGCAGCTGCGGGTAGTTGTAGATGATCCCGTTGAACACCAGCGTGGGCCCGAGCTCGGCGTCGACCATCGGCTGGGCGCCGGCGTCGGTCAGGTCGATGATCTTCAGCCGGCGGTGCCCCAGCGCCACCGGGCCGGACTGCCAGCCGCCGGAGCCGTCGGGCCCGCGCCGCTGCAGCTGGTCGCACATGGCCGCCACCGCCGCCGTGTCGGCCACGCCGCCGTCGAACCGGACCTCACCCGAGATGCCGCACACGTGCGCCTCCGCCGTGTCCGGTACGACGCGACGCTGCGCCCGCCTGGGTGCCACCGTGCCCACCGGGTGTTGCCTCCGGGTGACGGTGGTGGTCCGTTCTCGGGGCTGCCGGACCTGACTGCGACCGGGCCCTCACCACGAGTTGCCCCTGCTGTCGAGCCGACGCGCCGCACCGGGCGTGTCGGCAGGTGCCGGTTCCCGCCGCGCGGATAGCGTGACGCTGGTCCGCACCCCGGGCCCGCACCGAACCCTGCTGGAGGTCGCCCCCATGCGCTCCTTGCGCCTCGTGGCGCTCTCCGACGACGGCGAGCACCTGGTCCTCATCGCGGACGAGCCCGACTCGACCGAGGACGGCGAGCGCTTCGAGCTGCCGCTGGACGACCACCTGCGCGAGCTGCTGCGCGCCGAGGTCGCGAAGCCCGCGCCCGCCCCGGCCGACGACCTGCCCCCGCGGGTGATCCAGGCCCGCATCCGCGGCGGGGAGACCCCCGAGCAGGTCGCGGAGTCCTCCGGCACCCGGGTCGAGCGGATCATGCGCTTCGCCCACCCCGTCCTGCAGGAGCGCGAGCGGGTGGCCGAGCGGGCCCGCGAGGCCCGCGTCCGGCTCAGCGAGGGCACCCCGACCGTGCCGCTGGAGCAGTTCATGGCCGAGCGGCTGCGGCTGCTGGGCGCCGACCTCGACGCCGTCAGCTGGGACGCCCACCGCAGCGAGGACGGCACCTGGCAGGTCCGCGCCGCCTGGCGGGCCGGCCACACGTCCGGCAGCACGCGGTGGAGCTACGACATCCCGGCCCGCACCATCACCCCGCTGGACGCGGCCACCATGGACTTCGCCGAGGGCACCCGGCTGGTGCGCGTCGTCCCCGATGTCCCGCACGGCCTCCCCCCCGCGCCGGTCGCCCACCGGCCGATCGCGGTGGTGCCCTCGACCGAGCTGACCGACGCCGACGAGCTCGACACCGCGGACCGGTTCGACGACGACGGCGACGGCGACGACGTGCGCAACGTCGTCCCCGCCGACGGCACCCCGGCCGACGCCGCGCACGGGGCCGACGACGCCCCGGCGGCCGCCGGGCTGCCCGACGGCGCCGATGCCCGCACCGCCTACGACGACGAGGTCGACCCGGACACCCAGGAGACCGTGGTGCTGGGCACCCTCGTGGACGGCGAGACCGAGGACCCGCGGGCCCGGATCCCGGCCTGGGAGGACATCGTCTTCGGCGTCCGCCGCCGCCGCTGAAGAAGGGATTCCGCCCTCCGCACGCTCGGGACGCTCGGGACGGGGCCGAGGGCCGTTCCGAGACGCCTCCGGGATAATCGGTCGAACATGTCGGTGCGGCGGCATAGCCTCTGCTCGCCATGACCCACCCTGCCGAGCACCCCGCCGCCGAGCAGGGGCGGCTCTCGGCCCTGCGGCGGCTGCTGCCCTTCGCCCGCCCGTACCGGGGCCTGATCGCCCTCACCTTCACCGGGGCGCTGCTGGCCACCCTCGCCCAGCTGGCCGTGCCGCTGATCACCCGGCGCATCGTCGACGGCCCGATCGCCGACGGCGACCGGGGCGCCCTGGTGCCGCTGCTGGCCCTCGCCCTGGCCTTCGGTGTCGCCGAGGCGGCGCTGTTCTTCCTGCGCCGCTGGGCCATGGGCAACAGCAGCCTGCAGATCGAGCGCGACCTGCGCGACACCCTCTACCAGCGGCTGCAGCGGCTGCCGGTGGGCTTCCACGAGAGCTGGTCGTCGGGGCAGCTGCTGTCCCGGGCCACCTCCGACGTGTCCTCCATCCGCCGGTTCATCGGCTTCGGCGCCGTCTTCCTCCTGGTCAACGTGATCACCTGCGTCGTGGTCGGCGCCCTCCTGGTGGTCACGTACTGGCCGCTGGGGGTGGCGGTGCTGGCCACCAGCGTGCCGCTGATCGCCTTCGGGCTGAGCTTCGAGAAGCGGTACAACGCCCAGTCCCGCGCGGTGCAGGACGAGCAGGGCGAGCTGGCCACCGACGTCGAGGAGGCCGTGCAGGGCATCCGGGTGGTGCGGTCGCTGGGCCGCAGCGACCTGGTGTTCGGCCGCTACGACCGCAAGGCGCTGCGGCTGCGCGAGCTCCAGCTGACCAAGGTGCGCACGCTCGCGGCGATCTGGTGCCTGTTCGAGTTCCACCCGCAGATCACCCTGGCCGTCATCCTGGTCGGCGGTGCCCTGGCGGTGAACGCCGGCGCGCTCACCGTCGGTGGCCTGGTCGGCTTCGTCGCGCTGTTCACCGTGCTGCTCTGGCCGATCCTGTCGCTGGGCTTCCTGCTGGCCCAGGCCCAGGAGACGGCCAGCGCCTGCGACCGGGTCGGCGAGCTGCTCGACGCCCCGCTCACCATCACCGACCCCCCCGGCGTCGCCCCGGCCGAGGTCGCCCGACCGGCCCGGCTGCGGTTCGAGGACGTCGCCTTCCGCTTCCCCGGCGCCGGCGACCCGGTTCTCGACGGCATCGACCTCGACGTCGCCCCAGGCGAGACCCTCGCCCTGGTCGGCGCCACCGGCTCGGGCAAGACCACGCTGACCGCCCTGGTCCCCCGGCTGCTGGACGTCACCCGCGGCCGGGTCACCCTCGACGGGCACGACGTGCGCGACCTGCCGCTGGCCCAGGTGCGCAGCGTGGTCGCCACCGCCTTCGAGGAGGCGACGCTGTTCTCGATGAGCGTCCGGGAGAACGTCACCCTGGGCCGCCCGGGAGCCACCGACGCCGACGTCGAGGAGGCGCTGCGGGTCGCCCAGGCCGACTTCGTGCACGACCTCCCCTGGGGCCTGGACACCCGCATCGGCGAGCAGGGGCTGTCGCTGTCCGGTGGGCAGCGGCAGCGGCTGGCGCTGGCCCGCGCGGTGCTGGGCCGCCCGTCGGTGCTGGTGCTCGACGACCCGCTGTCGGCGCTGGACGTGCACACCGAGGCGCTCGTCGAACGCGCGTTGCGGGAGGTGCTGGCCTCCACGACCGCGCTGGTCGTCGCCCACCGGGCCTCGACCGTGCTGCTGGCCGATCGGGTGGCCCTGCTCCAGCACGGGCGGATCACCGCGATCGGCCGGCACAGCGACCTGCTCGCCGAGGTGCCCGCCTACCGCGAGCTGCTCTCCAGCTCCGCCGAGCTCGCCGACGCCGGCGAGGGAGGTGCCCGGTGACCACACCCGGTACCGGCGCCGCGGCCGCCACCTCCCCCGGCGGCGCCCCCGCCGATGCGCACGCCGACTGGCGGGGCGTGGCGACCGAGTCCGACGACGCGCTCACCGCCTCGGCCAGCACCTTCCTGCGCGGGCGCTCCCGGCAGCTGCTCGGCGAGCTGGTGCGCCCGCACCGGCGGTCGCTGTGGTGGCTGCTGGCGGTCATCGTCGTGCAGAACCTCGCCTGGCTGGCCGGGCCGTTCCTCATCGGTGTCGGGATCGACTCCGCCGTCCCGGCCCTGCTCGACGGCGACCCCGGGCCGCTGGTCTGGACGACGGTGGCGCTGGTCGCCGCCGCTGGAGTCGACACCGGGTTCCGGTACCTGTTCCTCATCGGCTCGGGCCGGGTCGGGCAGGCGATCCTGCTGACCCTGCGCCGGCGGGTGTTCACCCACGTGCAGCAGCTGCCGCTGTCGTTCCACGAGCGCTACACGTCGGGCACGACGATCAGCCGGCTGACCAGCGACGTCGAGGCGCTGGCCGAGCTGCTCGACGAGGGGCTCGACGGGCTGCTCACCGCCCTGTTCAGCATCACCGCGATCGGGGTGGTGCTGCTCTTCCTGGACCTGCCGCTGGGGCTGGTCGCGCTGCTGGGGTTCCCGCTGCTGTTCCTGGCCGGCCGCTGGTTCCAGCGGCAGACCACCGTCGCCTACCGGCGCACCCGGCAGACGATCGCGGCGCTGATCGTGCAGTTCACCGAGACCTTCGGCGGCATCCGGGCGGTGCAGGCCTTCCGCCGGGAGCCCCGCAACGACGAGCTGCACGCCCGGCTGAACGAGGAGAACCGGCAGGCCAACCACCGGGCGTTCTGGTTGATCGCGGTCTTCGTGCCCGTCGTGACCATGATCGGCAACCTGGTGACGGTGGCGGTGCTCGGCTACGGCGCGCTGCGGGTGATGGACGGCGCGATCGAGGTCGGCGTCCTCACCGCGTTCCTGCTCTACCTGCGCCGGTTCTTCGACCCGCTGCAGGACATCGCGATGTTCTACAACAGCTACCAGTCGGCGACCGCGGCGCTGGAGAAGCTGTCCGGGGTGCTCGAGGAGCGCTCCACGGTGCCCGAGCCCACCGACCCCCAGCCGCTGCCGTCGCCGGTCGCCGGTGAGGTCGTCTTCGACGGCGTCCGGTTCGGGTACGGCGCCGCGACCGTGCTGCCCGGCCTGGACCTGACCATCCCCGCCGGGCAGACCGTCGCCCTGGTCGGGGCGACCGGCGCAGGCAAGTCGACGCTGGCCCGCCTGGCGGCCCGGTTCTACGACCCGGGCGACGGCGTGGTGCGGCTGGACGGGGTGCCGCTCACCCGCCTGGCCGACGCCGACCTGCGGCGCGCGGTGGTCATGGTGACCCAGGAGAGCTTCCTGTTCTCCGGCTCGATCGCCGACAACATCGGGTTCGGCCGGCCCGGCGCCGACCGCGCCGAGATCGAGGCGGCCGCCCGGGCGATCGGCGCCCACGAGTTCATCCGCGCGCTGCCCGAGGGCTACGACACCGACGTCCGCAAGCGCGGCGGGCGGCTGTCGGCCGGGCAGCGGCAGCTGGTCAGCTTCGCCCGCGCCTTCCTCGCCGACCCGGCGGTGCTGGTGCTCGACGAGGCCACCAGCTCCCTCGACGTGCCCAGCGAGCGGCTGGTGCAGGAAGCGCTGCGCACGCTGCTGGCCGACCGGACCGCGCTGATCATCGCCCACCGGCTGTCCACCGTGGAGTTCGCCGACCGGGTGCTGGTGATGGAGGCCGGGCGGATCGTCGAGGACGGCACCCCGGCCGACCTGGTCGGTGGCGCCGGCCGGTTCGCCGACCTGCACCGCGCCTGGGCCGACAGCCTCGCGTGAACGGCGGGTTCAGCGGGCCCCGGGAACCGGGTGTCCTCGAAGATCGTCCCGGGTAGTGAGCCGGTCGTCGTCCTGGTGGACACGAGTGCTACCCGGATCGTCCGGGCACCGCCAGCAGGCCGGCCCGGAACGGAGATCGAGATGTCAGCTTCTGTGTCCATGCCGCTCGGCGGTGTGCAGGTGGGGTCCTACGACGACTACCTGCAGGCCCAGCGGGCGGTGGACTTCCTGTCCGACGAGAAGTTCCCGGTCGAGAACGTGACGATCATCGGCAGCGACCTGCGCATGGTCGAGCGGGTCACCGGCCGGCTCAGCTGGGGCCGGGCCATCGCCGCCGGCGCGGCCAGCGGCGCCTGGTTCGGCTTCTTCGTCGGCCTGCTGCTCAGCATCTTCGCCGAGGACGGCAGCGCCTGGTTCGGCTCGGTGCTCACCGGCCTGCTCATCGGGGTGGTCTTCGGCGCCGTGTTCGGCGCGGTCGGCTACGCGGCCTCGCAGGGCAAGCGCGACTTCACCAGCACCAGCAAGGTGGTGGCCGGCCGCTACGACGTGATGTGCAGCCCGCAGTTCGCCGAGCAGGCGCGCGCCGAGCTCGCCCGCCTCTCCCTGCGCGGCTGAGGGAGGACCCCCGTGCCCCCCACCACTCGCGAGCTCGTGGCGGGCCCGTGCACGGGGGCCGAGGGAACTGCGGCTCGGGGACGGTGACCGGTGGATCGCCGTCCCGGTCAGCCCATGCCGCCGCCGTGGTGGTCGAACGTCCCCTGCGCGTAGGGGCTCGCCTCGCCCTCGAGCCCGACGTGCGGCGCATGTCGTCGGAGGACCTGATCCGGGCACCGCGGCGCCGGGCGTCCCGGTCCATCCGCCACATAGCGGCGAGCAGGGTTTCCGCGACGACCCAGGACGTCATGGCGGAACGGCAGGGGCCGCGACCGCCCCGCGCCAGCACCTGCGGTGCGGCCCCTGCGCGGTGGGCTCAGCGCAGCGGGCTCAGCGCGGTGGGCTCAGCGCGGTGGGCTCAACGCAGCGGGCTCAGCGCGGTGGGCTCAACGCAGCATGGCGAAGGTGATCGCGGCGGCGGCGGCCACGCCCAGGGAGTCCACGCCGGAGCGCATCGGGATGCGGGCCCGCACGTCGACCGCGGCCTGCGCCTGCGGCGTGAGCCCCGAGCCCTCGGCGCCGAGCAGCACGGCGGTGCGCGGGTGCGCCCGGGCGTCGATCCCGGTCAGGTCGACCGCGTCGGCTGCCGGGGTCAGCGCCACGGTCTCGTAGCCGGCGGCGCGCACCTTCTCCAGGTCACCCGGCCAGTCACCGAGCACCGCGATGGGCAGCGACAGCACGTGCCCCATCGACACCCGCACGCACCGCCGGTAGAGCGGGTCGGCGCAGGTCGGGTCCAGCAGCAGCCCGTCGATGCCCAGCGCCATCGCCGAGCGGGCGATCGACCCGATGTTCTCGTGGTCGTTGAGCCCCTCGAGCACGGCCAGCCGCCGGGGGGCCGCCGGGTCCGGGCCGGCCAGCAGCTCGTCGAGGTCGGCCGGGGGCAGCCGGTCGGCCGAGGCCAGCACGCCGCGGGTGAGCCGGAAGCCGATCACCTCCGACAGCACCCACCGGTCGGCCTCGTAGGCGGCGATCCCGTCGGGCAGCTGGAGGTCGGCGACCCGGCCGGGGATGCCGAAGACGCTGCGCACCGGGTAGGGCGAGGCGAGCAGCCGCTGCACGGCCGGCACGCCCTCGACGATCACCGGGCCGGTGCCGCGTTCGGTGCCCGGCTTCCGGTCCCCGGCGACCAGGTCGCGGAAGTCGGCGATTCGCTCGTCGGCCGGGTCGGTGATCAGCACGGGCGGGGAGGGCACGTCGACGATCATCCCCGCCGCCCTCCGGCCGGGATCAGGTGACCTGATCGTCGGTGCTCCTGGCTCAGGACACACGGTGAGCCAGGAGCGAGCAGGCTGAGCCAGGACCGGTCGCTGTCCACAGAGCAACGCGGTACGGGCGCGCGGTCCACAGATCGGCCACGAGGCCACCGCAGACCACCGCCGCCCTCCAGGGTCGACGCCGTGCACCCGATCCTCCGAGACGCCGCCCTCCGTCAGTGGGGCGCCTTCACCGCATCCGACGTCGCGCGCGCCGGGCTGGCCCCCGTCGACGTCCAGTCGGCCCTGCGCCGCCGGGAGTGGGCGCGCCTACGACGCGGCGTGTACGCCGAACGCACCGTCCTCGAGGACGCCGTCCGGTGGGGCGATACCGCCAGCCACCGCCTGCAGTGCGCCGCTGTTCTGCTGTGCCTCGGCGGACAGCCCGCGGTCAGCCACGCCTCGGCGGCCAGGCTCGCCGGCTTCCTGGTCCCGGAGTCCGACCGGGTCGACCACGTCTCGCTGACCGACGCGCAGCAGTGGCGCACCGGCCGCGGGTACGCCGTGATGCGGGCCGGGCTCCCTGCCCACCACATCCGGGTGAGCGGACTGTTCCGGACCACGGGCCCTGCCCGCACGCTCGTCGACTGCGCCCGGTCCTGGTCGCTCGAGGACGCCGTGGTGGCGCTGGACGCAGCGCTGCACAGCGAGGCGGTGACCGGAGCCGAACTGCGGACGGCGGTCCTCGAGCAGACCCACTGGTCGGGGATCGGTGCGGCGGCGCGAGCTGTCGGCCTCGCCGACGGCCGGGCCGAGTCACCGCTCGAGACCATCGGCCGGTTGCGCATCCTCGGCAGCGGCCTGCCCGTGCCCGAGTTGCAGGTGGACCTCCACGGCCCACGGGGCTTCGTCGGCCGGGTCGACGCCTGGTGGCAGGACGCAGCCGTCGCCGTGGAGTTCGACGGTCTGGTCAAGTACACGGATCCGTTCGGCAACCGCTCACCCGCCCAGGTCCTGTGGGAGGAGAAGCGACGCGAGGACGACCTCCGCGATCTCGGCGTCCGACTGCTCCGCATCGTGCACGCCGACCTGGGCGACGCCTGGCCGGGAAAGGCCGAGAGGCTCAGCAGCCTGCTGGCGACCAGGTCCCCGACCGCCCCACGGGTGCGGGCCGTCCCTGCCCAGCGGCGACGCCGTCCGACGACCTGACCGTCCCAGCTCACGGTGCGTGCTCCTGGCTCACCGCACACTCTGAGCCAGGAGCACGCACGATCAGGTCACCTGATCCCGGCCGCCCAACGGCAGGCTCGACGGGCGCGATCCCGTCGCACACCGCACGATCGACGGCGTGAGCAGCCTGGGCACGACGGTCATCGGCGGCGGCATCTCCGGGATCGCCTGCTCTCGCGCGCTGGCCGACCAGGGACGGCCGGTGCAGGTCCTCGACCGCGGCCGGCGGCTCGGGGGCCGGATGGGCGGCCGCACGCTGCACGGCCGGGTCGTCGACCTCGGCGCCTCCTACCTGACCGTCGGCGAGGACTCCCCCTTCGCCCCGGTCGTGGCCGGCTGGGTCGACCGCGGTCTGGCCCGGCCCTGGACCGACACGTTCGCCGTCGCCGGGCCGGACGGCGTGGAGCAGACCAGGTCCGGCCCGATGCGCTACGGCACCCCCGGCGGGCTGCGCACCCTGGTCGAGGACCTCGCCACCGGGCTCGACGTCGAGCTGGAGCGCACCGTGCAGGCGGTCACCGGCGGCGGGCGGCCCTCGGTCGACGGGCAGCCCGCGGACGCCGTCGTCCTGGCGATGCCCGACCCGCAGGCCGCCCGGCTGGTGACCCCGGACGCGGTCCCCGACGCCGGCTGGCAGCCCACCCTGTCGGTCGCCCTCGGTTGGCCGACCCGGCGGTGGGCCGCCGACCTGCACGGGGCGTTCGTGCACGACTCCCCCGTCCTGGACTGGCTGGCCGACGACGGCGACCGGCGCGGGGACGGCGCGCCGGTCCTCGTCGCCCACAGCACCCCCGAGTTCGCCGCCGCCCACCTCGACGACCCCGACGCCGCCGCCCCCGCGGTGGCGGCCGCCGTGCGCGCGGCGCTGGGCATCGCGGCGGAGCCCGGGTGGACCCACGTGCACCGGTGGAGCTTCGCCAGGCCCGCGCACGCCCGCGAGGCGCCGTTCGACCTCACCGGTGGCCTGGGGCTGTGCGGCGACGGGTGGTCGGCCCCGTCCAAGGTCGAGAGCGCCTGGCGCTCCGGCGATGCCCTGGGGCGTGCGCTGGCCGCCGCCCTCCCCGCCTGACCCGGGGACGGAACCCACGTGCCCGGCGGCTTCGCCCCGCCCCCCGGCCCGGCGGTCGCCGGCGCCGAGATCGAGCGCTCGCAGGGATCGGCGCCCAAGGCGGTGCTCCGCGCGATCGGCGTCCCGGCGCTGGTCGCCACCGTCATCGGGCTGGCGTTCGTGGTGGTCTTCCTCGGCGCCTTCCACGCCGCGCAGCCGCACGACCTCCCGGTCGGGGTGGTCGGCGACGCGGCTCAGGTGGCGCAGGTGCGGTCGGCCCTGGACCAGGCGACCCCCGGGGACTTCGCCGTCCAGGGGGTGGCCGACGAGGCCGCCGCCCGCTCCGCCGTGCTGCGGCACGACCTCTACGGCGTCTACCTGCCCGGGCCGCCGTCCCGGCTGCTGACCGCGGGGGCGAACGGCCAGGGCGTGACCACGACGCTCACCCAGGCGTTCACCCCGCTCGCGCAGCAGGCCGGTGGGTCGCTGCAGCCCGAGGACCTGCAGCCGCTGGCACCCGGCGACTCCCGGGGGCTGGGCATCTTCTACGCCGCCTTCGGGGTCGTGCTCGGCGGCTTCCTGTTCGGCATCCAGACCTACTCGGCCGCCCCGAAGCTGCCGCTGCGCTGGCGGGTCGTGAGCATCCTGCTGTTCGCGGTGGTCTCCGGGCTGCTGGTCGCCTGGGCCGCCGACGTGCTGTTCGCCGCCGTCCCGGCCGGGTTCGGCACCGTCGCGCTGCTGGTCGGGCTGCTCGCGCTCGCCGTCGCGGCCCCGGCCGCCCTGGTGCTGCGGGCGATCGGCTCGGCCGGCACCTTCGTCACCTCGCTGGCGCTGGTCATCCTCGGCAACGCCAGCAGCACCGGCAACCTCCCGGCCGCCTACCTCCCACCGTGGCTGCAGCCGCTGTCGGGGGTCCTGCCGCCGGGCGTCGCGGTCCGGGCGCTGCGCGGGGCGACCTACTTCGCCGACGACGGCGTCACCCGGGCGTACTGGGTGCTGGGCCTGTGGGCGGTGGTCCCGTTGCTGCTGATCGCCGGACTCGACGCGTTCCGCCGCCGAGCGGCCCGCTGATCCCGCTACCGTGTCCGCCGCGCATCCCCCGTCGGGGGTGCCCTCGCCCCGGGGGGTCCAGCTGACCAGCGCAGCGGCCGAAGACCTGGGCATGCAGCCGATCCAGCGGGACCACCCAGGACTGGTGCCCCGTGCTGCCTTCCCGCGCCTGGCCGTCGGGATGGCCGTCCTCGGCCTGGCCGTCGGCGCCGTCTTCCCCTTCTTCGCCGAGCTGCTGGGCGTACCGACCGTCTACGCCGGGACACCCGACTTCCGGGTGGCCTGCCTCGCCGCCGGTCTGGTGCTGGGTGCAGCGAACTGGCTGCTGGCCCGGCACGTGATCGGCACCCGGCTCCGGGTCCTCGCCGACCGGCTGGGGGACGTCGCGGCCGTTGCCGCCGACCCCGCGGCCCTGGCGTCGGGCTCGGCGCCGCCGGTGACCGACCTGGCGATCCCGGTCCGCTCCGCCGACGCCCTCGGGGCCGCGGCGACCGCCTTCAACTCCCTGCTGACCGCCCTGGAGCGCGAGCGTCGCTTCCGGTCGGTCGCGCACGCCACGAACGACGTGATGGCGCTGCTCACCGCCGAGGGCCGCATCTCCTTCGTCTCCGACTCCGTCACCGAGGTGCTCGGCTGGACCCGCGAGGAGCTGCTGGACCGGCACGCGGGCGACCTGCTGTACCCCGAGGACGACCACCTGTTCACCGACGCCGGGGCGCCCATCACGAACGCCGGTGAGCCCTCGCAGGTGTTCCTCGTCCGGGTGCGGCACGCCACCGGCGGCTACCGGCACCTGGAGGTCAGCTCCTCCGACCGGCGCGACGACCCCGACATCGCGGCCCTGCTGCTCACCGCCCGCGACGTCACCGACCGGCTGGAGCTGCAGCGCCGGCTGGCCCACCAGGCCACCCACGACGACCTGACCGGCCTGCCCAACCGCGCCGCCCTGCTGGCCCGCGGCGCCGAGCTGCTGACCGGCCCCGTCCGCCTGGCGGTGCTGCTGATGGACCTCGACCGGTTCAAGGAGGTCAACGACACGCTGGGCCACAGCTACGGCGACCGGCTGCTCGCCCAGATCGGCCCCCGGCTCACCCCGCTGCTGCGCGAGGTCGACCTGGTCGCCCGGCTCGGCGGGGACGAGTTCGCCGTCCTGCTCCCGGAGGTGACGCGGGAGGACGCGGCCGCGGCCGCCGTCCGGCTGCGGACCGCGCTGGCCGCGCCCTTCCCCGTCGACGGGCTCGTCCTGGACGTCGACGTGAGCATCGGTGTGGCCGTCGGCCACGGTCCCGAGGAGATCGGCGCGCTGCTGCGCCAGGCCGACGTCGCCATGTACACCGCGAAGGAACGGCAGAGCGGTGTGGAGCTCTACGACCCGCTCGCCGACGGCCACGACCACGGCCGGCTGCGCCGGCTGGGTCACCTGCAGCAGGGGCGACCGGGCACGCGCGCCGCCCGCGGCCGGTCGTGACCACCCCCTAGGCTCTCGCCTCGATGAGCGACGACGAGGTCTTCCGGTTCGCCGCCGACCCGCTGGACGACCAGGTCTTCACCGCCGCCCCCGCAGCCGTCTGCCGCGGCGTGGGCAAGACCTACCGGACGGCGACCGAGTCGGTGACCGCGCTGGACGACGTCACGCTGTCGATCCCGCGGGCGCAGGTCACCGTGGTGGTCGGGCCGTCGGGGTCGGGCAAGTCCTCGCTGCTGCGGCTGCTGGCCTGCATCGACTCCCCCGACACCGGCGAGGTGCACGTCGCCGGCCAGCGGGTCGACCGGCTGGGCGCCCGGGGCCGCCGCCGGCTGCGCCAGCGCCAGGTGGCCTACCTCTTCCAGCGGCCGGGCGAGAACCTGCTCCCCTACCTCGACGCCGTCGCCCAGGTCCGGCTGGCCGCCGCGCTGCGCGGCGCACCGGTCAGCGCCGACGACGCCCGGGCCCTGCTCGCCCGGCTCGGGCTGGCCGACCGCGCCGACCACTCCCCGGCGCAGCTGTCCGGCGGGGAGCAGCAGCGCCTCGCGGTGGCCTGCGGCGTGGTCGGCGACCCGGCCCTGGTGGTCGCCGACGAGCCGACGGCCGAGCTGGACACCGCGGCGGCCGAGCGGGTGCTCGCCGCGATGGAGGATCTCGCCGCGGCCGGCGTCGCCTTCGTCATCTCCTCCCACGACCCGCGGGTGATGGCCATCGCCGACGGCTTCGTCCGGCTCGACCACGGCCGGCTGGTAACCGCGTGAGCACCGGCGGGTTCGCCGGCACCGGACTGGTCAAGCGCTTCTCCCGGGGCGCGGAGACCGTCACCGCCCTGGCCGGGGTCGACCTGCGGGTGGACGCCGGGGAGTTCGTGGCGCTCGTGGGCCCGTCGGGCTCGGGCAAGAGCACCCTGCTGGCGCTGCTGTGCGGCTGGGAGACCGCCGACGAGGGCGCGCTGTCCTACCTCGGGCCGCTCGCCGACCGGCCGCCGGTCGCGCTGGGCTGGCCGGAGCTGGCGCTGGTGCCGCAGGCGCTGGGGCTGGTCGCCGACCTCAGCCTGGCCGACAACGTGCTGCTCCCGGCCCGGCTGCGCGGTACCACCGCCGCCGAGCAGGACCGGGCCGACGCGCTGCTGACCGGCTTCCGGGTCGACCACCTGGCCGACCGGTACCCGCACCAGGCCTCGCTGGGCGAGCAGCAGCGGGTCGCCGTCGCGCGCGCCCTGCTGCTGCGCCCGGCGGTGCTGCTCGCCGACGAGCCCACCGCCCACCAGGACCGGGGCAACGCCGACCGGCTGCTCGACGCCGTCGCCGAGGCCGCCCGGGCCGGTGCGGCCGTGCTGCTCGCCACCCACGACGAGCTGGCCTGGGCGCGCGCCGACCGGGTGCTGTCGATGCGCGACGGGCACCTCACCGACGGGCCACCCGCGTGAGCCGGCCTCCGCTGTGGCGGCTGGCGCCGTGGACCCGGGCACCGTGGCTGGGGCTGCGCCAGCCGGCCGCGGTGATCGCGGTGCTCGTGACCTCGGCCATCCTGGCCTGCGCGGTGGCCTCGGCCCCGCTGTTCCTGTCCTCGGCCCGGTCGGCCGCGCTCCAGCAGCAGCTGTCGCAGCGCTGCGACGAGATCGCCCGCCCGCAGACCGGGGTGGCCTCCGCCCTGGTCGACGAGCAGGGCCGGCCGCTGGACGGCGGCGACGGCAGCACCCGGCCGCAGGACGACGCCCAGCTCCTCCAGGCGTGGGCGGACGCCGGGCTGGACGCCGAGCCGGTGCTGGCCACCGCCACCATCGGGTCCTCGGGGGCCTCCTCGGACGGCGTCGGGGTCCTCGGCCCCGACGGTGGCGCGCTGTCCCAGCCGTTCACCCTCTTCCAGCGGCCCACGGCCCTGGACCACGTGGAGGTGGTCGACCGCGGTACCGGGCCCGGGGTCTGGGTGCCGGAGACCGTCGCCGAGCAGGACGGCCTGTCCGTGGGCGACCTGCTGTCCTTCGGGGACCAGCAGGCTCCGGTCGCCGGGGTCTACCGCGATCTGGCCGTGGCCAACGCCGACGACCGGTACTGGTGCGACTACCGGCTGCTGTTCGCCAACGAGGGATCGGCCAACCGCGCCCCGCCGGCCGTGCTGCTCACCACCGACGAGCCCACCTTCTACCGGCTCGCCACGGCCGTGGCCGGTGGCGCCGTCCGGCTGCAGCAGGTCCCGGTCGACGCCTCGACCCTCTCGGTCAGCGACGCGCAGGACCTGCTCGCCACCCAGTCGCGCATCATCGCGGCCAGCGGTCTGCCGCTGCCCGACCGGACATCACCGGCCCCGGCGGTGGCCGTGCCCAACGACCGGCTGGCCGCGGTGGTCGACCGGGCCGGGCTCATCCAGGCCGGACTGCGCGGACCGGTGCTCCCGGTGGCCGTCGCCGGCGCGCTGCTGGCCCTGGTGCTGGTCGCCGCGGCCGGCAGCTTCTGGGCCGACCGCCGGGCCACCGAGGTCCGCCTGCTGGCCGCCCGCGGGGTCGGTCCCGCGCCGCTCGCCGGCAAGGCCGCCCTCGAGCTCGCGCTGCCCGCCCTGGGCGGGGCAGTGCTGGGGTGGGTGGCTTCCCGGCTGCTCATCTCCGCGCTGGGCCCGGCCGACGACCTCGACCCGACGGCCACCACCGCTGCTGCCTGGGCCGGGGTGGGCGCGTTCGTCGTCGGCCTGGGGGCGGCCTCGGCCGTGGCCGGGCTGCGGGCCCGGAGCACCGCGGAACGGCCGATGGGTGCCGCACCACGGTGGCCGTCCCGGGTGCCCTGGGAGCTCGCGCTGCTCGTCGCTGCCGCCGGCTGCTGGGTGCTGCTGCAGTCCCGCGAGGCGATCGTCTCCGTCGCCAACGTGGCCCAGGTCAACGGGCTGCTGGTCGCCTTCCCGCTGCTGGCGATCGCCGGTGCCGCCGTCCTGCTCGGCCGGGGCGTCACCGCGCTGCTCCCCCGGCTGCGCCGCTGGGCAGGCCGCCGGTCGCCGGCGTTGTTCCTCGCGGTCAACCGGCTCGCCGCCGCGCGGCTGGCGACCGGCACGCTGCTGGTCGCGGTCACCCTGCCGGTCGCCGTCCTCGGGTACACCGCGACGCTGACCGCCAGCTCCCAGACCACGCTGGACGCCAAGGTCGGCGTGCAGATCGGCGCGGCGGCGGCCGCGACGACGGTCACCCGGATCGAGCCGACACCGGAGGTCGTGGCCGCCGGCACCTACCTGCTCCGCTACGACGGCAGCGCCGCGGCCGCCACCGGGTCCCGCGGCCGCACCGACGTCCAGGTGCTCGCCGTCGACCCCGCCGACTTCGCCGCCACCGCGCTCTGGGACGACTCCTTCGCCGACGCCTCGCTGCCGGAGCTGATGGCCGCCCTGACCGGGCCCGAGGTCGACGGCCGGCTGCCGGTGGTGGCCGCCGGGCTCTCCCCCGGCGACCCCGACCTGCGGCTGGGCAGCGCCGAGGTGCCGGCGCAGGTGGTCGCGGAGGCCCGGGTGCTGCCCGGCCGGCGCACCGCCGACCCGGTGGTGCTCGTCGCGGCGGACAGGCTGCCGGAGATCGAGCGGTCCGCCGGCGCCGCACGCTCCGCCGAGCTCTGGGTGCGCGCGGACCTGCCCGGCGCCGTGGACGCCCTGGCCCGGGCCGGCGCGATGAACATCCGCACGCTCGACCCGGCCGGCGTGCAGGAACGGGCCAACTTCCTGGGCATCACCTGGACCTTCGGCTACCTCTCGGCGCTCGCCGTCTTCGTCGGGGTGATCGCCGTCGGCGGGCTGCTGCTGTACCTGGAGGCGCGCTCGCGGACCCGGGTGTCGGGCTACGTGATGGCCCGCCGGCTCGGGCTCACCCGGGCCGCGCACCTGCGCTCGCTGGTGGTCGAGCTGGCCGGGGTGGCGGTGCTCGGCTCGGTGCTGGGCGGGGTGCTGGCCGCCGGCGCGGTCGCGCTGGTCTACCGGCGGCTGGACGTCGACCTGCTGCGGCCGCCGACCCCGCTGCTCGACGTCCCCTGGTCCGCGCTCGCGGGCAGCGTGGTCGTCGTCCTGGTCGTGGCCGGTCTCGCCGCGCTCTACGCCCAGCGGGCCGCCGACCGGGCCGACCCGGCGTCGGTGCTGCGCGAGGACGCCTAGCTCCGGCGCGCGGCGTCCCGGACCGGGTGCCAGGCTCGGGGCATGGACCAGACCCACCTCGGCCGCAGCGGGCTCTCCGTCTCCCGGCTCTGCCTCGGCACGATGAACTTCGGCTGGAAGACCTCCGAGGAGGACAGCCACGCGATCATGGACCGCGCCCACACCGAGGGCGTGAACTTCTTCGACACCGCGAACGTCTACGGCTTCGAGGCCGGCAAGGGCCGCACCGAGGAGGTGCTGGGCACCTGGTTCGCCCGCGGCGAGGGCCGGCGGGACCGCACCGTGCTGGCCACCAAGGTCTACGGCGGGATGTCCGACTGGCCCAACGACACCTTCCTGTCCGCGCGCAACATCATCAAGGCAGCCGACGCCTCGCTGCGCCGGTTGCAGACCGACTGGATCGACCTCTACCAGTTCCACCACGTCGACCTCGCCACGCCGTGGGAGGAGATCTGGCAGGCCTGCGAGACCCTCGTGGCCCAGGGCAAGGTGCTCTACGTCGGGTCGTCGAACCACGCCGGCTGGCAGCTGGCCACCGCGCAGGCAGCCGCCGCGGCCCGGCACTTCACCGGCCTGGTCAGCGAGCAGTCGATCTACAACCTGCTCACCCGCGACATCGAGCTGGAGGTCATCCCCGCCGCCGAGCACCACGGCATCGGGATCCTGCCCTGGAGCCCGCTGCAGGGCGGGCTGCTGGCCGGCGTGCTGGCGAAGACGGAGGGCGGCCGGCGCAGCTCGGAGCAGGTGCAGCAGTCGGTCGAGGAGCACCGCCCGGCGCTGCAGGCCTACGAGGACGCCTGCGCGGAGTGGGGTCTGGCTCCCGCCGACGTCGGGCTGGCCTGGCTGCTGACCCGGCCGGCGGTGACCGCCCCGATCGTCGGCCCCCGCACCATGGAGCAGTTCACCGGGTCGCTCGCCGCCACCGGGATCACCCTCGAGCAGGCGCAGCTGGACCGGCTCGACGAGCTCTTCCCCGGGAGGAAGCCCGCACCGATGGACTACGCCTGGTGAGCCGACCGCCTCAGCCGAGCGGCCAGCCGGCGACCCGCTCGTAGCGCGGGGCCGCGCCCAGGAGGCTGCGCCACAGCACCACCTCGGGCGCGGCCCACACCGGGCCGCGGTACCCGGCCAGGCGCCCGGGCAGGTCACCGTCGGCGTCCTGCCCGGCGCGCCAGCGGCCCACGGTCAGGTGCGCCCGGAACGGCCGGTCCGCTACGGGCAGACCGGCGCCGCGGGCCGCGCCGGCCAGCCGACCGGCCAGCGCGGTCAGCGGGACGACGTCCCCGGCCAGCCCGGCCCAGCAGACGGCGGGACGACGCCGGGAGCCGAACCGGCCGGCCCCGGCCAGCTGCAGCGACAGCGCCGGCGCACCGGCGACCGCCGGGCCGACGCCGGCGGTCAACGGCGCGAGCAGCGGGGCCGGGACCTCGCCGAGGAAGACGAGGGTGAGGTGCCAGCGCTCGGGCGGCGTCCAGCGGGGGGCGCCGGGGGCCGCGCGCAGCGGGGCGAGTGCACGGTCGAGGTCGGTGACCGCGGCCGGGGGCGGGTCGACGGCGAGGAACAGCCGGCCGGCCGTGCCGGGAGCCGGCTCGGTCAGCCGGACACCACCAGGCCCGCGGCCTCGAGCTGGCTGAGCAGCCGCAGCCGCTCCAGCTCGCGGGTCGCCGGCGGTTCGGTGCGCAGCCGGTGCGGCACCTGGAGCAGGTCGGCGGCCTCCATCAGCACGTCGTCGTAGGCCGCCAGCAGGTCGCGGCGGCGTTCGGCCGACAGCCCACCGGGCACCATCGACAGCTCACCGGTGAGCCGGCGCAGGTCGGCGGCGACCCTCTGCAGCGGCCGGCGCGGGCCGGTGACGGCGCGCTGCGCTCCCGTGCCGGGGCTGCGGCGGCCGGCCGGGTGGTGGCCTGCGGCGGCCGGCCGTGGGGTGGCCGGCCCGGCCACCCGCGGCGGAGCCGGAGCCGGTGGCGGCGGGGCGGGCTCGGCCGCCACCACCGCGGCCCGGTGCATGCGGATCAGCACGCGGATCAGCCAGGTCAGCAGGAGTGCGCCCACGGCGAGGACCGCGACGAGGCCGCCGAGGTGCAGCAGCGACGCCCCGGCTTCTTCGGAGACAGACCCTGGTAGGGGCACCCAGCGACGGTAACGCCGTCAGCCCCGAGTCACAACGCCGACGCTCAGGGCGACGGTCAGCGAGCTGGGTCGCGCGCCACCCGGTCACCGGTGATCGCCTCGGCGGGCACGCCGCCGTCGGCCTCCTCGGCCAGCACGGCGACCCGGTCCGGCGGCGCCGTCGCGGCCACGTGCAGCTGCAGCCGCGGCGGCAGGACGTGCATCTCCAGCCGCACCCGGCGGCCGCGGGACAGCACCGCGCCGACGGCGACGGAGACGACGACGCACACCAGCCCGCCGCTGATCAGCCCCCAGGGCGCGCCCAGCCGCTCGGAGATCCAGCCGATCAGCGGGGCACCCACCGGCGTCCCGCCCAGGAACGCCATGAAGTACAGCGCCAGCACCCGGCCGCGCCACTGCGGCTCGACGCCCAGCTGCACGAAGCTGTTGCAGGCCACGCTGAACACCAGCGCCGCGGCGCCGGTGGGGATCAGCAGGGCGGCGAAGGCGTAGTAGTTGCCCATCAGCCCGCTCACCACCAGCAGCCCCCCGAAGGCGACGGCGGAGACGATCAGGAACCGCTGCAGCGGGCGGGTGCTCCGCCGGGTCGACAGCAGCGCACCGGACAGCGAGCCGACGGCGTAGGCGGTCGACAGCAGCCCGAAGGCCCCGGCACCGAGCCCGAACACCTCGCGGGCCATGAGCGCGATCGTGATCTGGGAGTTGAACCCGAACGTGCCCAGCGTGAACGCCAGACCCATCGCCAGCATGAGATCGGGGTGCTGGCGGGTGTAGGCCAGCGTCTGCCGCAGCTGCCCGCGCGAACGCGGGGCGGGTGGGCTCGGGTCGAGCTCGTCGGCGCGCATCAGCAGGAGCGCGGCGATCGTGGTGGCGAAGCTGACGGCGTTGACCAGGAACGCCGGCGCGGTGCTGCCGCCGGACACCGCGATCAGCCCACCGGCCACCGCGGGCCCCACGAGCCGGGCGGCGTTGAACACCGTGGAGTTCAGGCTGACCGCGTTGGCCAGCAGGTCGGGCCCGACCATCTCCGAGACGAACGACTGCCGCACCGGGGTGTCCAGCGAGGACACCACCCCGACCAGCAGCGCCAGCAGGTAGACGTGCCAGAGCACGGCGGAGTCGGTGGCCACCAGCACCCCCAGGCCCAGGGCGAGCACGCCCATCACCGCCTGGGTGGCCATCAGCAGCCGCCGCTTGTCGTACCGGTCGGCCAGCACACCGCCGTAGAAGCTGAAGAACAGGCTCGGCCCGAACTGCAGGGCGGTGGTGATGCCCAGCGCGACGCCGCTGTCCCCGGACAGCTGCAGCACCAGCCAGTCCTGGCCGATGCGCTGCATCCAGGTGCCGGTCTGGCTGACCAGGTTGGCCGAGACGTAGAGCCGGAAGTTGTGGACGCGCAGCGCCCCGAACGAGCCGGGGCGGGGTGCGGGGTCAGCAGCCGTCGACATCACCCACTGGCGAGCTTGTCCATGATCACCGCGGCCTCGCGCAGCGTGGTGCGTTCCTCGGCGGTGAGCTCCTGCAGCTGCCCGGACAGCCACGCCTCGCGGGCGCGCACCTCCTCGGTGAGCAGCTCCTCCGCGGCCGGGGTCAGGCCGATGACGACCTGCCGCCCGTCGGTGGGGTGCGGCGTCCGGGTGACCAGGCCCTGGGACTCCAGGGCGACGACGACCCGGGTCATCGACGGCGGCTGCACCCGCTCGTGCGCGGCCAGCTCACCCGGGCTCATCGGCCCGTTCCGCTTGAGCGTCGACAGCGCGGCCAGGTGCGTGAGCGTGACCGTGGTGTCGACCCGCTGGTTGCGCAGCCGCCGGGAGCAGCGCATGACCGCCAGCCGCAGGTCGTGGGCGAGCGCCGCGGTGTCCAGCGTCGTCCGTGCCACGGGCCCACCTTAGCCGAGGTCCGAAGCCTGCCTAACGACCACGGCCCACCTGGAGGGGCCGTCGGCTACAGGAGCTGCTGGATCGGGTCGAGCGCGAAGTAGACGACGAAGACGGCGGCCACCACCCACATCAGCGGGTGCACGTCGCGGCCGCGGCCGGTGGTGACGCGCAGCAGCACGTAGCTGACCACCCCGGCGCCGATGCCGTTGGTGATCGAGTAGGTGAACGGCATCAGCGCGATGGTCAGGAACGCCGGGATGACCAGGGCCATGTCGCCCCACTCGAGATCCCGGATCTGGCTGATCAGCATGGCCCCGACGATCACCAGCACCGGTGCCGCGGCCTCGGAGGGGACGACCTGCACCAGCGGGGTGAAGAACGTGGCGACCAGGAAGAGCACGCCGGTCACCACGCTGGCCAGCCCGGTGCGGGCGCCGTCCCCGACCCCGGCGGCGCTCTCGATGTAGGTGGTGTTCGACGACACGCTCGCCGCGCCACCGGCCGCGGCGGCCAGCGAGTCGACCAGCAGCACCGGCTGTGAGCGGGGCAGGTTCCGGTCCTCGTCGAGCAGGTCGCCCTCCGCGCCCACGGCGGTGACGGTGCCGACCGTGTCGAAGAAGTCGGCGATCATGATCGAGAAGACGATCAGGACGGCGGCGATCACCCCGATCCGGTCGAAGCCGCCGAACAGCGAGACGTCGCCGATCAGCGACAGGTCCGGGAGGTCGAAGACCTGCCCCGGCCAGCTCGGCACCTGCAGCGCCCAGCCGTGCGCATCGGCCACGGTGCCGTCGGCACCGGTGCGCGGGCCGACGTCGGCGATCGCCTCGACGACGATCGCGAACACCGTGGTCACGACGATGCCGATCAGCAGGGCGCCGCGGACCTTGCGCACCACGAGCACGCTGGTGAGCAGCAGGCCGACGACGAAGGTGAGCATCGGCCAGCCGGCCAGCGCCCCGTTGACGCCGAAGCTGATCAGCGGGTTGCCCGGGCGGATGATGCCGGCGTCGGACAGCCCGATGATGGTCAGGAAGAACCCGATGCCGACGGCGATCGCCGTCTTGAGCTGGGCGGGGATGGCGGTGAACACCGCCCGGCGGAACCCGGTGAGCACCAGCACGGTGATCAGCAGGCCCTCGAGCACGACCAGGCCCATGACCTCCGGCCAGGACAGCTGGGTGGCGGCGTACACGCCGACGATCGCGTTGATGCCCAGGCCGGTGGCCAGCGCCAGCGGGTAGCGGCCCACGACGCCCATGGCGATGGTGAGGACGCCGGCGACCAGCGCGGTCACCGCGGCGACGGAGGCGAACGGCAGCGTGCTGCCGTCGATGTCGGCGCCGGACAGGATGATCGGGTTGAGCACCACGATGTAGGCCATCGTGAAGAAGGTGGTCAGGCCACCGCGGACCTCGCGCCCGAACGTCGAGCGGCGGGCGGTGACCGAGAAGTACCGGTCGACGCCGTTCTTCGGCCGCATGGTGGGGCCGGCGCTGCGCCGGGCCCCGGGCCCCGCCGGTGCGCCCGGACTCGCCGGGGCCCCCACCGCGGTGCTGCCGGTGCGTGCGGGCATGCGGACGGGACGGGACCTGCTGGGCATCGGGGACCCCTTGGAACGACGCCGGCGACCGGCCGCGGGAGGTGGCGCCCGGGCGGACCGCCCGGCGTGGGTGGCTGCGAGCGGCGACAGCGTGCCACACGCACCGGCCCGGCCGGGTCGCTGCAGCGTTCCGACCGGACGTCCAGCGCCTAGGGTCGGGGCGTGCCTGCGCCGACCCGCCCGTCCCCGCCGCCCCTGCAGGTCGACACCGTGCGGGTGGTCCTGGCCGGCACCGCCCTGTGGGCGATCGCCCTGGTCGTGCTGCTGGTGGCCGGTGACGGCGTCGACCGCGTGTGGACCTGGACCTGCGTCGCCGGCATCGTCCTCCCCGGCCTGGGCCTGGCCCTCATGCGCTGGCAGGGCCAGCGCTAGGAGCAGGTGGTGCGGCAGGAGAGCGGCCCCAGCGGCCGAGCTCACGACGGCGACCGAGGACGATTCCCCGCACGCACCAGCGGCCGAGCTCACGACAACGGCCGGAACGCTCCCCCGCACGCGTCAGCGGACGACCTGACGACGACCGCTGAGGCTCCCCCGCAGCGTCAGCGGACGACCTGACGACGGCGGCCGGGAACACTCCCCCCGCACGCGTCAGCGTGCTCGGTGATCAGGTCGCGGGGCCGGAGGCTCCCGACCTGATCACCGGAAGCGGCTCGACGCGACAGGGAAACGGCTCCTGGCCGCGCTGCGATCCGGCAGGATCGCCATGTCACAGCACGTCGAAGTCGGCGGTGTCGTAGCGCGCGGTGGGGACGAACTCGGCCGGCTCCCCGCCGGTGCGCTCCAGGCTGGCCTGGCTGTGCGCGCCGCAGCCGTAGTCGGCGGTGACGACGCGCCCGTCGGCCGGGGAGAACCCGTTGCTGCAGGCACCCAGCGACAGCCGCAGCGAGCCGGCGAGCGGGAGGTAGAAGCCACAGGTCGCGCACGGGCCGGGCGCGTGCCGGGCCATGGCCGAGGCGGGCCCGAACTCGCTCTCCCGCCAGCGCTCGGCGGCCTCGTGGCGGCCCTCGACCGACAGCACCCGCTCGCGGCCGATGCCGAGCTCCTCGGCGACCACGCGGCCGGCCGGGTCGTCGGCGGAGTCGTCGTCGGCGAGGTAGGAGGGCACCAGGCGCGGGTCGTCCTCGGTGGAGGGCAGGACGTCGCCGATCGACAGGTCACCGGGGCGCAGCCGCTCGTGCCACGGCACCCAGGCCGGGGCGAGCAGCGCGGAGTCGCCGGGCAGCAGCACGACCTCGTCGAGGGTGGGGTGCTCGTCGCCGGGGACGACGGCCAGCGTCACCGCCCAGTGCCAGCCCAGGTACCCGGGCAGGTCGGCGGCGAAGGAGTGGGTCAGCACCGCGCCCAGGGCCGGGTCGGCGTCGTCCGCGACCGGCTCGGCGCTCGTGCCGAGGTGCTCACCGACGACCGCCGGGTCACCGGCGACGTCGACGGCGGCGGCGCGGGCCGGTTCGACCGCGGCAGCCAGCACCTCCTCCGGCGCGGGTCCAGGGGCGGCGGCGGAGGCAGCGGAGTCGGACACCCCGCCATTGTCGCCGATGGCACCAAGCGTGCGGCGGGCGCGCACCCGGGCCCGCGGGTCCGCCTCCTCCGAGCGGGCCCGGAGGAGGACACAGCGAGCTGCGGCACGATGTTCCGGTGCCCGACTCCCCGCTCCCCCGCGCGCGCCGGCGGCTGCGGACGTCGTGGCCGGAGCCCGAGCCGGGCGTGGAGACCGCGCCGCTGGGCATCCGGCGGCAGCAGACCCGGCCGCTGCCGGTCGTCGGGACGCCGGACGAGGTCGTCGCCGCCGGGACCCGACCGGCCCCCGTCCTGCCGACGGCCACCCCGGATGCGCCGACGGCACCGCAGCCGCCCTCCCCGGGGGCCCGGCCGCCGCGGGTGACCGTGCCCCGGGTGGCCGCCGCCCGGTCGCGCGAGCTCGGCGGGGCGGCGGTGCGGCGGGTGCGGGCGGCCAGCCGGGCCGACGGCGCGGGCGACAGCGGGCTGTCCGGGCTGCTCGGCGTCAACGCGCTGCACGTCGCCGGGGACGCGCTGATCGCCGTGTCGCTGGCCGGCACGCTGTTCTTCGCCGCGGCGGCCGACGCCCAGCGCGGCAACGTCGCGCTCTACCTGCTGGTGACGATGGCCCCGTTCGCGGTCGTCGCCCCGGTCATCGGCCCGGCCCTGGACCGGCTGCAGCGCGGCCGCCGCTGGGCGATCGCCGGGAGCCTGGCCGCCCGGGCGGTGCTGGCCGTCGTCATGGCCGTGCACCACGACGACCTGGCGCTGTACCCGGCCGCCCTCGGCGTGCTGGTGCTGAGCAGGGGCTTCACCGTGCTGCGGGCCGCGGTGGTCCCGCGGGTGCTGCCCCCGGCGCTGCCGCTGACCTCGGCCAACGCCCGGATGTCGCTGTTCGGGCTGGCCGCCGGCGGGCTGGCCGGGGGGCTCGGGGCCGGGGCGGCCTGGCTGCTCGGGTTCGGCTGGGAGCTGGGCGCGACCGCGGCGGTGTTCGCCGTCGCCGCCGTCCTGGCGGTGCGGCTGCCCGCGCACGTCGACGTCCCCGCCGGGGAGGACCCTGCCGACGTCCTGCGCACCACGCCGCTGGAGCTGCCCGGCCGGCGCCGGGCCACCACGCCGCACGTGGTGACGGCGCTGCGGGCCACCGCGGCGCTGCGCGGGCTCACCGGCTTCCTGACCGTCTTCGCCGCGTTCCTGGTGCAGGCCACCGTGGACGACGGCTGGCCGGCCACCCTCGCGCTCGGTTCGCTCGCGGCCGCCGCCGGGGCGGGCAGCTTCCTCGGCACCGCCGCCGGCTCCCGGCTGCGCACCGCCGGCCCCGACCGGGTCGTGCTCGTCGCCGCCGGGGTCGCCGCCGCCATCACCGTGCTGGCCGCCGTCTTCTACAGCCTGCCGATGGCGGCCCTGGTCGTCTTCGTGGCTGCGGTGACCAACGCGCTGGGCAGGGCGGCACTCGACGCGATCGTCCAGCGGGAGGTGCCCGACCGGCTGCGCGCGTCGGCGTTCGCCCGCTCGGAGACCTGGCTGCAGCTGGCCTGGGTGGTCGGCGGAGCGCTGGCGATCGGGCTGCCCAGCACCGGCTGGATCGGCTTCACCGTCGCGGCGGCGCTGCTGGTGCTCGCCGTCGGCCTGACCCTGTGGAGCCTGCGCAGCCGCCGGGTCCTCCCCACCACCGACCAGGAGGCACGGACGTGAGCAGCACAGCACGGGCAGCGACGGGAGCGGTGCTGCTGGGCGGGCTGCTGGTGCTCACCGGGTGCGGCGGGTCCGACGGCGGTCAGGGCAGGGCCGCTCCCGTCCCGACGGTCACGGTGCAGGCCGGCGGCGACCCGGTGACGGTCGATCCGACCCAGTACTGCCGCGACGGGGAGGGTGAGCGGTACCAGGTCTCCGCACCGGTCCTGGAGGTCGCCCCGGACACCACCGTGGTGCTGACGGTGGCCGACGAGGTGGCCGCGTCCGGCTGGGGCGTGCAGGTGTTCGACGAGCAGCTGCAGGAGCGGATCGGCGAGGTGGACGTCGACGACGGCACCGTCGTCTTCGACGGGATCAACACCTCCGACGTCGTTCCGGCGACCTACTACCTCGTGGTCGTGCAGGACACCGACCCGGAGGCCTGCAGCGGCCTGTCCGGCGCCTGGCCGATCGGCTTCATCCGTGCCGGTACCGGCACGCCGACGACCACGCCCTCCGAGACCCCCGCCGGCTGAGGCAGGACCTCCCCGCCACTCGCCAGCTCGCAGTGGAACCCTGCCGGGGCAGCGGGGTCCTCCACCCGCGGTCGGTGGCGACGGCGCGGAGGACGGCGGCGACCTTGCGGACCGCCGCCTCGTCGGGGTGCCGGCCCGCGTTGCCGTCGGCCCCGGGGCCCGGGACGACGGCGGCGCGGTGCTGGATCAGTCGCGCCCGCGACCCGAGGGGTTCGGCCGGTCGGTGGGGTGCGCGTAGCGCAGCCGCTCGGGCGGGAGCGGGAAGGCGTGGTCCTCACCGAACGGCGACAGGCCACCGGCCATCTCGCCGAGCAGCTCGGTGACCGGCGGGCCGTCGCCGGTCGACTGCCCCCAGGTCGGCTCGACCAGGTGGGCGTGCTTGTCCTTGCGCTTGGACACGGTGCCTCCATCTGCGGTGCGGTGCCCGGGTCAGCTCCCCGGGTGCCTCGGTGCCATCTTCCCGGATCGCGGTGCCGCTGCGCACCAGCACTCCCCGCCGTGTCGCCGGGAGGGGTCAGCGGCGGCGGGCCGGGCGCGCGCCGTAGACCGTGCCGGAGCCGTCGGCGGACAGCACCCACTCCCGGGGGGCGACCTCGGCCCAGCGCACCGGGGCGCCGTCCAGTCGCTGCACCTCCCGGGTGCGCCGGACCGCCGTGGACATCAACCGCAGCTGCAGCGGCCCGCCGACGTCGTCGGACTCGACGTGCAGCACCGCCGGCCCCGCGATGCGCAGGACCCCCGGGTGCCAGGGCTCGCGGGCCAGGCCGGCGGTCCACCGGCGCACCCGCAGCAGCGAGCCGAGCCCGGCGAGGGCAGCCGCCGTCCCGGCGAGGACCAGCCCGACCACGAGCAACCCGGCGCCCGGGAGGCGGGAGCCGCCGTCCCCGGCGATCCGGACGACGGCCGTGCCGAGCACCGAGCCCAGGACGACCGCGAGCACCCCGCCGCCCAGCCAGCGCAGCGCGCCCGCCCGCAGCGCGGCCAGGTCGGTGCGGGTCTGCGGGTCGTCGAGCGCGGGCACGGCGGCGATGCTCCCAGACCACCGGACCCGGGATGCCCGGCTCGGGCGCTGCCCCACGAGCCCGTGGACCCCGGCGGGTCCACCGGTCGGACGAGCGGCACCGGCCGCCGCAGCGGCACCGCCCCCGCCCGACGTAGCGTGGAGCGGATGCCCGCCGACCAACCCGCCACGCTCGCCGCCTGGTTGCGCACCCGCAGCGACGAGCAGCTGGGCGCCCTCCTGGTCGCCCGGCCCGACGTCGCGCGCCCCGCGCCCTCCGACGTGGTGGGGCTGGCGACCCGGCTCGCCGTCCCGGTCTCGGTCGACCGGGCGCTGGACGAGCTGGACGCCGCCACGCTGCAGGTGCTCGACGCCGTCCTGCTCTCCCCCACCGACGGCGTCGCCCGCACCGACCTGCCCGGCCTGCTGCCCGGCGTCCCCGCGGACGTCGTCGGGACGTGCGTGGAGACGTTGACCACCCGCGCCCTGCTGTGGGGCGACGCCGAGCTGCACGCCCCCGAGCCGGTGCGCCGCGCGGTCCGCTACCCCGCGGGCCTGGGCCGGCGGGGCAGCGACCTGCGGGTGCCGCTCCCCCGGGACCTGCCCGCCACGCTGGCCGAGCTCGCCCCCGACGAGCGCACCGTGCTGGACCGGCTGGCCGGTGACCGCCCGGTCGGCCACCTGCCCGACTCCTCCGCCGGCTCGCTCACCCCCGCCCGCCGGCTGCTGCAGGCCGGGCTGCTGGCCCGGATCGACGCGATCAACGTCGAGCTGCCCCGGGAGATCGGGCTGGCCCTGCGGGGCGGCTCCCCGCTCGGCCCGCCGCGGCTGCGCCCCGAGCCGGAGGTCACCCGGCGCGACCCGTCCGTCGTCGACCAGCAGGCCGCGGGCTCCGCGCTCGAGGTGATCAGCCGGGTCACCGACGTGCTCACCGCCCTGGAGGAGGAGCCGGCCGGGCTGCTGCGCAGCGGTGGGCTCGGCGTGCGCGACACGAAGCGGCTGGCCAAGGAGCTCACGGTCGGCGAGCGCGACATCGCGTTCCTGGTCGAGGTCGCCCACGCCGCCGGGCTGCTGGACGTCGGCGGCGCGCAGCGCGACGAGTGGCTGCCGACCCGCGGCTACGACGCCTGGCGCGAGCAGGACCTCACCGACCGCTGGGCGGTGCTCGCCGGGGGCTGGCTGACCAGCCCGCGGCTGATCTCCCTGGTCGGCGAGCGCGACGTCGCGGGCAAGGCGGTCAACGTGCTCTCCCCCGACGTGGTGCGGCAGACCGCGCCGGCGCTGCGCCGCTCCGCGCTGGCAGTGCTGGCCGAGTTCCGCCCCGGCGAGGGCCTGGCCGCCGGCGAGCTGGTGCCGCTGCTGCGCTGGCGCACCCCGCGGCGGGCCGACCGGCTCTCCCCGGTGCCGGACCTGCTGGCCGAGGCCGAGCGGCTGGGCATCGCGGTCAGCGGGGTGCTCAGCTCCGGCGGGCGCGGCCTGCTGGCCGACGGCGAGGACGGCGCCGCCGAGGGCATGCGCGGTCTGCTGCCGGCCCCGGTCGACCACGTGCTCGCCCAGCCCGACCTCTCCCTCATCGCGCCCGGCCCGCTGCTGGCCGACCTGGCCGGCACGCTGGCCGTGGTCGCCGACGTCGAGTCCTCCGGCGGCGCGACGGTCTACCGGGTCTCGGAGGCCAGCATCCGGCGGGCGCTGGACTCCGGCTGGTCGGCCGGCGACCTGCACGACTTCTTCACCCGCGCCTCCCGCACCCCGGTGCCCCAGGCGCTGGAGTACCTGGTCGACGACGTCGCCCGCCAGCACGGCCGGCTGCGGGTCGGCGCCATCGAGTGCTACGTCCGCTCCGACGACCACGGGCTGGTCTCCCAGGTGCTCAGCGACCGCCGCACCGCCGACGCCGAGCTGCGCCGGCTGGCCCCCGGCGTCCTGGTCAGCAGCCTGCCCGCCGACGAGGTGCTCACCGTGCTGCGCGCCGCCGGGTACGCCCCGGCCGGTGAGTCCTCCGGGGGTGCGGTCCTCACCCGGCCGAGCGCCCCGGCCCGGGCCGTCGGGCGTCGTCCCGGCGGGCCGGCCGCCGCGGGCCCCCGGCCGCTGCGACCGGAGGACGTCGCGGCCACCGTGCGGGAGGTCCGCGCCGGGGACGCCGCGCTGGCCGCCCGCCGGGCCGAGCCGGTTCGGCAGATCCCCGGGGTCACCACGGCCAGCACGCTGGAGCTGCTCTCCCGTGCGGTCAGCGAGGGGCTGCCGGTGTGGCTGGGCTACGTCGACGCCCAGGGCAGCGGCAGCCAGCGGGTCGTGCAGCCGGTGTCGCTGTCCGGCGGCTTCCTGCAGGGGTACGACGAGGGGCGCGGCGAGACGCGCACCTTCGCCGTCCACCGGATCACCTCGGTCGCGCTGGTCGAGCCGCAGGGCACCGCCTCGCCGTCCTGAGGCCTGTTCCCCCGATCAGGGGAACTCGGGATGATCACGCCCCCGCACGACGTTGCGCGAACGAAGTTGGCGCATGCAACCAGCGATTGGGCAGACCGTCCCGAACGTCCGCTGGCTCTGCTGCAGGCAGGAGTGGTGGACATGACGAGCAGGACGACGGTTGCCGACCGGCTGGCCGAGGCGCTGAGTGCGGTGCTCGGGACGAGCGAGCTGCCGGTGCGGCTGCGCGGCTGGGACGGCTCGATCACCGGCCCGGCCGGCGCCCCGGTGGTCGCGGTGAACTCGCGGCGGGCGCTGCGGCGGATGGTCTGGGCGCCGGGCCAGCTGGGCCTGGGCCGGGCCTACGTCGCCGGCGAGATCGACATCGAGGACGACGTCTTCGCGACGTTCGCCGCGCTCCGGACGGCCGGCCGGCTGAACCAGGAGGGGCCGGCGTCGGAGACCACCTGGCAGGAGCGGCTGTCCCTGCTCGGGACGGCGCTGCGGCTGGGCGCGGTCGGTCCGGAGCCGGCCCCGCCGGCCGAGGAGTCCGCGGTCGAGCAGCGCGGGCACCGGCACTCCCGCAACCGGGACGCCGCAGCCATCTCCCACCACTACGACGTGGGCAACGACTTCTACGCACTCGTCCTGGGCCCGTCGATGGTCTACTCCTGCGCGGTCTGGGCCACCCCGGAGACCGGGCTGGACGCCGCGCAGGAGGCCAAGCTCGACCTGGTCTGCCGCAAGCTCGGGCTCACCGAGGGGGCCCGGCTGCTGGACGTCGGCTGCGGCTGGGGTTCGATGGCCATCCACGCCGCGCGGCACTTCGGCGCCACCGTCGTGGGCGTCACGCTGTCGGAGGAGCAGGCCCGGATGGCCCGCAAGCGGGTGGCCGAGGCCGGGCTGACCGACAAGGTCGACATCCGGGTGCAGGACTACCGCGCCGTCGACGACGAGCCCTTCGACGCGATCAGCTCGATCGGCATGGCCGAGCACGTGGGCCGCGCCCAGATGCCCGGGTACGCCGCCCAGCTCGCCCGGTTGCTGCGCCCCGGCGGCCGGTTGCTCAACCACGCCATCGCCTGGAACGCCGGGCGCTCCGTGGTGCGCCCGGACAGCTTCATCGGCCGCTACGTCTTCCCCGACGGCGAGCTGCTGAACCTGGGCGAGACGGTCGGGTTCCTGGAGAGCGCGGAGATGGAGGTGCTCGACGTCGAGGCGCTGCGCCAGCACTACGCGCTCACCCTGCGCGCCTGGGTCGACCGGCTGGAGCAAAACTGGGACGCCGCCGTCGCCGCCACCAGCGAGGGCCGGGCCCGGGTGTGGCGGCTGTACATGGCCGCCAGCGCGCTCACGTTCGAGTCCGGCGAGATGGGCGTGAACCAGGTGCTGCTGCAGCGGACCGGCGGCGAGCGCCCCCCGCTGCGCCGCGACGCCTGGGTCTGAGCCGCCTCCGCCGTCCGTGAGATCTGCGATCTCGTGGCCTCCGGGCCGGGTAAGCCACGAGATCGCAGCACTCACCGATGGACGGCGTCGGTGGGGTCACCCCGCACGTCGGTCGACCCGGGCCACCGCCGTGCACGAGATCTGCGATCTCGTGGTCACCCGGTCCCGGAAACCACGAGATCGCAGCACTCGCCGCACGGACGGCGTCCGGTGAGGTCGGCCGCACACCGCCGTCCGGAAGGGGACGTCGCCGGACGGCGTTACCGTGGGCAGTCCGTGCGCTCTCTGCGCGGAGTCTCCGAACAGAGGATGCGCACGCGTGCCCGACGGCCCCCTGATCGTCCAGTCCGACAAGACGCTGCTGCTCGAGGTCGACCACCCGCAGTCCAAGGAGTGCCGGGCGGCGATCGCCCCGTTCGCGGAGCTGGAGCGCTCGCCGGAGCACGTGCACACCTACCGGGTCACCCCGCTGGCGCTGTGGAACGCCCGCGCCGCCGGCCACGACGCCGAGCAGGTCGTCGACGCCCTGGTGCGGTTCAGCCGCTACCCCGTGCCGCACGCCCTGCTGGTCGACATCGCCGACACGATGGACCGCTACGGCCGGCTCACCCTGGCCAACAACCCGGTGCACGGGCTGACCCTGACCAGCAGCGACCGGGCCGTGCTGGAGGAGGTCGTCCGCAGCAAGCGGGTGGCCCCGATGCTGGGCGCCCGGATCGACGCCGACTCGGTGGTCGTGCACGCCGCCGAGCGCGGCCGGCTCAAGCAGGCGCTGCTGAAGATCGGCTGGCCCGCCGAGGACCTCGCCGGCTACGTCGACGGCCAGGCGCACCCGATCTCCCTCGCCCAGGACGGCTGGCACCTGCGCGACTACCAGCAGGAGGCCGTCGACGGTTTCTGGGCCGGCGGCTCCGGCGTCGTCGTGCTGCCCTGTGGTGCCGGCAAGACGCTGGTCGGTGCCGCGGCGATGGCCGAGGCCAAGGCGACCACGCTGATCCTGGTCACCAACACCGTCTCCGGCCGGCAGTGGAAGCGCGAGCTCATCGCCCGCACCTCGCTGACCGAGGAGGAGATCGGCGAGTACTCCGGGGAGCGCAAGGAGATCCGGCCGGTCACCATCGCGACCTACCAGGTGATCACCACCCGGCGCAACGGCGAGTACCGGCACCTGGACCTCTTCGACGCCCAGGACTGGGGCCTGATCGTCTACGACGAGGTCCACCTGCTCCCCGCCCCGATCTTCCGGCTCACCGCCGACCTGCAGTCCCGCCGCCGGCTGGGGCTGACCGCGACGCTGGTGCGCGAGGACGGCCGGGAGGACGACGTCTTCTCCCTGATCGGCCCGAAGCGCTACGACGCCCCGTGGCGGGACATCGAGGCGCAGGGCTACATCGCCCCGGCCGAGTGCGTCGAGGTGCGGGTCTCGCTCGACGACGAGGAGCGGATGACCTACGCGGTCGCCGAGCCCGAGGAGCGGTACCGGATCGCGGCGACCGCGCACTCGAAGCTGCCGGTGATCCGCCGGGTGCTGGAGCGGCACCCCGATGACCAGAAGCTGGTGATCGGGGCCTACCTCGACCAGCTCGACGAGCTCGGCGCAGCGCTGGACGCCCCCGTCATCCAGGGGTCGACCACCAACAAGGAGCGCGAGCGGCTGTTCCAGGCCTTCCGGACGGGTGAGATCAAGACCCTGGTCGTCTCCAAGGTCGCGAACTTCTCCATCGACCTGCCCGAGGCCGCCGTCGCGGTGCAGGTGTCGGGCACGTTCGGGTCGCGGCAGGAGGAGGCCCAGCGCCTCGGCCGGGTGCTGCGCCCCAAGGCCGACGGCCGGCAGGCGCACTTCTACACCGTGGTCAGCCGGGACACCCTGGACAGCGAGTACGCCGCGCACCGGCAGCGCTTCCTGGCCGAGCAGGGCTACGCGTACACGATCGTCGACGCCGCCGACCTGGCCGGCCCCGGCGAGGTCAACGGCCCCGACCGGGTCGACGAGGGCCGCTGATGGAGTCCCAGCGCTCGGTTTCCGCAGCGCTGGGACTCCATCAGCGCAGGGCGAGCGACATCAGCAGTTCGTCGCGGCGGTCGTCCGGGGTGATCTGCAGGGCGCCGGGCCAGCGGCCGGTCACCTGCCAGCCGAACTGCTCGTAGAACTGCTCCAGCCCCGTCGCGCCGCGCACCTCGATCCGTAGCAGGTCCAACTCCAGGTCGTCCCGGGCCGCCCGGGCCACCTCGGTCAGCAGCGCCCGGCCGACACCGCTCCCCCGGTGCGCGACCGCGGTCTGCACCCGGGTGACCCGCGCCCAGTGGGCGAGCACCGGGCTCGCATTGGTGGTGAGCACCAGCCAGCCGGCGACCGCACCGTCCACCGCGGCGACCAGCAGCCGGGCACCGGGCGTCTCCACGGTGGCGTCCAGCACCGGCCGGACGACGGCAGCGGTCACCGGCAGCTGCTGGGCGAAGCCGACCGCTCCCCCGGCGTTGGCGACGTCCCGCCAGCAGGCGGTGAGCTCGGCGCGCAGGTCGGGGCCGACGTCGTCCGGGGAGGTGAGCCAGGTCAGGGTCACGGTCACCGCGAGAGTCTCCCAGCGCCCGACGGGGCAGCTGGGGGCGGCGGGACGGGCGGTGGTGACGAGCCGGTCCGGCACGCGGCATGAGAAGAACCACACCGCACCGTCCGGATCAAGGAAAGTGCAGGTCAGCGCGGTATGCACACGTCTCCATACGCGCTGGGCGGCGAGGCGCGCCGGAGGTACCCGGTTGGGCGTGTTGCCCCTCCGCCGACCAAGATGGACCCCGACATGGCGACTGCGACACAGGCGGCGGCGCGGGCCCCGCAGACGAACAGCCGACCGCTCCGGGCCTGGCAGACCGCGGCCCTCGGCAGGTACGAGGAGTCCTCCCCCAAGGACTTCCTGGTCACCGCGACGCCGGGCGCCGGGAAGACCACCTTCGCCCTGACCCTGGCCGCCCGGCTGCTGGCCAAGCGCGAGGTCGCCCGGGTGATCGTCGTCTGCCCGACCGACCACCTGCGCATGCAGTGGGCCGACGCGGCCTTCGCGATGGGCATCGTGCTCGACCCGAACCTGACCAACGCGATCGGGCCGGTGCGCGCCGGCACCCAGGGCTACGTGACCACCTACGCCCAGGTCGCCGGCAAGCCGATGCTGCACGCCGCCCGGGCCACCTCGGTCAAGACGCTGGTGATCCTGGACGAGGTGCACCACGCCGGTGACGGCCTGTCCTGGGGCGAGGCGGTCGAGGAGGCCTACGGCCGCGCCGCCCGCCGGCTCTGCCTGACCGGGACGCCGTTCCGCACCAAGGCCGACGAGCGCATCCCCTTCGTGAAGTACGTGGAGGACGGGTTCGAGGGGCAGGGCGGCCTGATGTCCACGGCCGACTTCACCTACGGCTACAAGGAGGCGCTCGCCGACAACGTCGTCCGGCCGGTCGTCTTCGCCGCCTACACCGGTACCTCGCGCTGGCGGAACTCCGCCGGCGAGGTGGTCGCCGCGTCGCTGTCGGAGGCCGGCACCAAGTCGGTGGAGATGCAGGCCTGGCGCACCGCCCTGGACCCCAAGGGCCAGTGGGTACCGCACGTCATCGCCGCGATGGACGACCGGATCACCCACCTGCGCGAGTCCGGCATGCCCGACGCCGCCGGGCTGGTGCTGGCCAGCGACCAGGACGACGCCCGCGAGTACGCCAAGATCGTCCGCCGGGTCACCGGGAAGGCGCCGGAGCTGATCCTCTCCGACGACCCGAAGGCGTCGAAGAAGATCGAGAAGTTCAACCTCGGCGGCGCCCGGATCGCGGTCTGCGTGCGGATGGTCTCCGAGGGCGTCGACGTCCCCCGCGCCGCCGTCCTGGCCTGGATGACCTCCTACCGGACGCCGCTGTTCTTCGCCCAGGCCGTCGGCCGCGTGGTGCGGGCCCGCGGGCCGCACGAGTCGGCGACGGTGTTCCTCCCCGCGGTGCGGCCGCTGCTGAGCCTGGCCGCGTCGATGGAGGAGCAGCGCAACCACGTCATGCCCCCGCCGAAGAGCCAGCCGGACGAGGAGCTGGAGGCCCTCGACCTGCCGCCGCGCGAGCCCCGCGAGGGCGAGATGGCGAAGTGGGAGGCGCTGGAGGCCGACGCCCGGTTCGCCCACGTGCTGCACAGCGGGACGGCGCACACCGGCGAGGGCTCCCCCGCCGTCGTGGCGCTGGGCAGCGAGGAGGAGGAGTACCTGGGCATCCCGGGGCTGCTCACCCCGGCCCAGACCGCGGAGCTGCTGAGCAAGCGGGACGACGAGCTGCGCATCCGGGTCGCCGCCTCGCACGCCCGCGGGGACGACGACGGCTTTCTGGTGGTCGAGGACCACCCCGAGGAGGAGGCAGCCGGCAACGGCTGGCGCGACGCCGCCGAGCTGCGCCGGGAGATCAACCGGCTGGTGAACCGGATCGCGGCCAAGACGGCCCAGCCGCAGGCCGTGGTGCACACCCAGCTGCGGCAGTCGGTGCCCGGCCCGCCCTCGGCGTCGGCGTCGGTCGAGGTCCTGCGTGCCCGCCGGGAGCGCCTCCGCACGATGCTCTGAGCCGGCCGGTCAGCGCACGTCGTAGTCCGCCTCGGTGGAGACGACCTGGTCCTCCAGCCCCTCGTCGTCCGGTGACGCGGCAACGGGCTGGTCGACTGCCGGGTCGAACTCGCCGTTCCCGTCGGTGTCGGCGTGCAGGGTGGCGGTCACGGTCGTGTCGTCGGTCAGCGGTGGGTCCAGCGGCACCTGGAGGTCCATCTCCGCACCCTCGGGCACCGCCCCCGCCCCCAGCACGGTGCCGTCGCCGGTGCTGATCACCACGAACCCCGCGCTGGGCAGGGCGACCTGGGCCACCAGGACCCCGTCGCCGGCGCCGACCTGGTCCTGGAAGTCCAGGGCGGGGGTCACGTCCGGGAGGCCGCCGCCGGCGCGGGTCTCCGCCGGCTCGCCGACCACCGTGGAGGGTGCGGGCGCGCTCGTCTCCCCCGGCACCGGTGTGACGCTGTCACCGCAGGCGCTCACGGTCACCAGCACGGAAGCGGCAATGGCGGGGAGCAGCAGCGACGGGTGTCTCATGGTCCTCCCCATGCCCGGACCGGCTGCCGAGGAACCGGACCGGGCGGGTGCACGCCGACGCTGCGGCGAGCCGCCCGGTCGACGGCTCCGGCGCCGCGGGGTCATCTGCCGCCCTGGCGCCGCCGGCGCCCGGGTCACCGGTCGGCGGCGCGCCCTTCCCGGCAGCCCGGCGCGGCGCCGGGATGCGGACCGACCGTCCGGAACCCGCCGTTGCCCATCGAGGAGTCCGGGGTGTTGGCGGAACGAGCCGAGACCCGGTAGCGGTTGCAGTAGGAGTCGTGGCAGAGGTACGAGCCGCCGCGCAGCACCCGGGTGGTGCCCGAGGACGGCCCGGCGGGGGCGACGGCGGCCGACCGGGCGTAGTACTCCGGGTCCCACCAGTCGGCGCACCACTCCCAGACGTTGCCCACCATCTGCCAGAGGCCGAGGCCGTTGGGCCGGTAGCTGCGGACGGGGGCGGTGGTCAGGTGTCCGTCGACCTCGTCGTTGACCCACGGGAAGCGGCCCTGCCAGATGTTGACCCGCCACGCCCCCGGGTCGGCGGGATCACCGTCGAGCAGGGCGTCCCCCCAGGGGTACCGCATCCCCGGGAGCCCTCCCCGGGCAGCCAGCTCCCACTCCGCCTCCGTGGGGAGCCGGCGCCCCGCCCAGCTGCAGTAGGCCCGGGCGTCGTGCCAGCTGACGTGCACGACCGGGTGGTCGGCCCGGCCCTCGACCGTGGACCGGGGGCCGCCGGGGTGCCGCCAGTCCGCGCCCCGCACCCCCAGCCACCAGGGGGTGCCCGCCGCGACCCCGAGGACGTCGTCCTCGTCGGCTGCGACGGCGAGGTGGAACACCGCGGAGGAGCCGAACCGCTCGGCCTCCGTGCGATGACCGGTGGCGTCCACGAAGCGGGCGAAGTCCGCGACCGTGACGGTGGTCGCGTCCATCGTGAACCCGGCGACCTGCACGGCGTGCACCGGCGTCTCGCCGTCCCCGCGGTTCGCGTCCCCCGACTGGTCGCCCATCAGGAACTCCCCGCCCGGCACCGCCACCTGCTCCACCAGGTGCCGACCGGCGGCCGGAGCCACCGGGAGGGACGCCGGCCGCGCGGGTGCAGCCGGCGTGAGCAGCTGCCCCGCAGCGACCCGGGGAGCGCAGCAGCTGCGCTCCCCGGCACCCGGGACCCCGCCTCCCACCGGCTCGGACCCCATCGGCTCAGACCCCGTCCGGCCTCGGCTGACCGGGGTGCGGCTGGTCGCCCACGGCCGCCTGCGCGTGCCACATCGCGACCTTCAGGTCGGCCAGGACGTCGGCGTAGCCGGGGTCCGCGGCGACGTTGCGCAGCTCGTCGGGGTCGGTCTGCAGGTCGAACAGCTCCCACTCCGCGGAGTAGGTGAACGGCCCGGTGCCCGGCAGGCCCATCCCGTCGTTGTAGTAGTAGACGATCTTGTACCGGTCGGTGCGGTAGCCGTAGTGCGCCGGGGCCTTGTGGAACTCGTCGTCGTGCTCCCAGTAGCGGTAGTACATGCCCTCGGCCGGGGGCGGCGCAGCCGGGTCACCGACCAGGTCGCCCCAGAAGCTGCGGCCCTGCATCCGCGGGTGCGGCTCCGCACCGGCGGCGTCCAGGATCGTCTGCGCGAAGTCGACGTTCGTGGTGATCCCGTCGTGCACCTGCCCGCCCGGCACCCGGCGCGGGTAGGAGATCACCAGCGGCATCCGCAGCGACTCCTCGTACATGAACCGCTTGTCGAACCACCCGTGGTCGCCCAGGAAGAACCCCTGGTCGGAGGCGTACATCAGCATGGTGTCGTCGAAGTCGCCGCGCTCGCGCAGCCAGTCGACGACCCGGCCGACGTTGTCGTCCACCGAGGCGACGCAGGCCAGGTAGTCCTCCATGAACCGCTGGTACTTCCACAGCGCGGTCTCCTCGTAGGAGAGCCCCGCGGGCGGGTCGACCTTGAGATCCTCGGCGTTGAGGTGCTCGGCGATGCGCATCGCCGCCCGCCGCGCGGAGACCGACCGCGTCGACAGGTCGTCGTCCCAGGTGCGGGGCAGCGGGATCTGCCGGTCGGCGAACATGCCCGCGTGCGCCTCGTCCGGGATCCACGGCCGGTGCGGCGCCTTGTGGTAGATCAGCACGCACCACGGTGCGCCGTCGTCCGGCAGGCTCTCCACCCAGTTCAGCGACAGGTCGGTGATGATGTCGGTGGCGTACCCGGGCACGACGCGCAGCCCGTCGGCGGACAGGAACCGGGGGTCGACGTACTCCCCCTGCTCGATGACCACGTCCCAGTAGTCGAAGGCCTGCGGGTCGTGGCCCGCCCCGTCGCCCATGTGCCACTTGCCCACCATCGCCGTCCGGTAGCCGGCCGCGCGCAGCTGGCTGATGAACGTGGGCTGGCTGGCGTCGATCGGCGTGACGAGGGTCGAGACGCCGTTCACGTGGCTGTACGTGCCGGTCAGGATGCTCGCCCGGCTCGGTGAGCAGAGCGAGTTGGTGGCGAAGCAGTTGTCCATCCGGACGCCGTGCTGCGCGATCTCGTCGATGCGCGGGGTCTCGTTGACCACCGACCCGTAGGCGCTGATCGCGTGCGAGGCGTGGTCGTCGGTCAGGATCATGATGACGTTCGGCCTGCGCACCGCACCGTCCCCGGCCGGTCGTCCCGTTCCGTGCCCGCTCGTCACCACACCGTCTCCGTCTCGTAGCTCGAGTCGTCCAGGCCGCTGAGCGTGGGGTCGTGGCCGACCGCGCCGACGTCGTACATCGACGTCATCCAGTGGTAGAAGTTGTCCCCCCGCTCGCGCAGCAGGGTGTACAGCCGCGCCATCATCCCGGCGCGCACCTCGGCGCAGGCGGGGTCCGGGTAGCGGTTGCGCAGCTCGTCCGGATCGCCCTCGAGGTCGTAGAGCTCGTTGAACGACTCGGGGTTGACCACCAGCTTCCAGCGCTCGGTGCGCAGCATCCGCTGGGGGTAGGGGAAGTGGTGGCCGTGGAACTCCGCCACGATGTCCGGCGACCAGGGCACCTGCTCGCCGCGGACCAGCGGCAGCAGGCTGCGGGAGTCCACCGCGGGAGCAGGGTCGAGCCCGGCGATGTCCATGATCGTGGCCGTGCAGTCGGTGAGGCTGACGAACTCGTCGCGGACGACGCCCGCCGGCGCACCGGGCACCCGGAGCAGGCCCGGGGTCCGGTAGACGTCCTCGTACATCGCCGGTCCCTTGTCGTGCAGGCGGTGCGCGCCGGTGAACTCCCCGTGGTCGCAGGTGAAGAAGACCGCGGTGTCGTCGGTGAGCCCGAGCCGGTCCAGCGCCGCCATCACCCGGCCGATCTCGTGGTCGATCATGGCCACGTAGCCGTGGTAGACCGCCAGCAGCTTGCGGCTGACCTCGACCGGCATGCTGTCGAACGTCCAGTGGGCGCTGTAGTTCTGCTGGACCGGCGGCTTCCCCTCGAACGTCTCGGCCACCGACGCCGGCAGCTCGACGGCCTCGGGGTCGACCAGGTCGAACCACTCGTCGGGGAGGATGTAGGGCAGGTGCGGCCCGAAGAAGTTGAGCTCGAGGAAGAACGGCGTCCCGGCTGACCGGAGGTCGTCCGCGTACCGCTCGAGGTGCTCGATCGTCCTGGTCGCCAGGTAGTGCTCGAAGGTCGCCTCGAGGGGCTGGTGCAGCCGGGCGGCCAGCAGGTTGCCGGGGCCGCCGTTGGGCAGCGTGCCCCGGATCCGGTCGCTGATCTCGTACGGCGGCAGGTCGTGCTCGGCCAGGTACGCCAGGTAGTCCGGTGCGTCGACCGGGTTGTGCCACCCGGGGAGGTCCGGCCCGTCGAGACCGAAGGACGCCGCCGCCCGCTCGGTCCCGACGTGCCACTTGCCGATCAGGCCGCAGTTGTAACCCCGGTCCCGCAGCGCCTGCGAGAACGTCCACTGGTCGGCAGGGAGGTCCTCGATGTAGCCGACGTTCCGCTCGTGGTTGGCGAGCAGCTTGTGCCGGAAGGGCAGCGCACCGGTCAGCAGGCTGGCCCGGGCGGGCGTGCAGATGGCCGTCGGGGTGTACCACCGGTCGAACCGCGTCCCGGTGCGGGACAGCTCGTCCAGCGCGGGGGTCGGTGCGGCGGTGGACCCGTAGGCACCGAGGGTGTCGACCCGGTGCTGGTCGGTCATCAGGAACAGGATGTTCTGCGGCATGGGAGCGGTTACTCCCCCGCTGCGACGAACGCGTCGCCGGCGTAGTAGTCGTTCGAGGCCGGGGCCTGCGGCAGCTGCCCGGCGCCGACGAAGAACTCGTTCATGGCGTCCAGCCAGCCGTCGACCGTGCCGTCCTCGGTCGCGGCGTCGACGTCGGCCGAGGTGAGCAGCTCGGAGTTGGCGGCGTCCGCGGCCACCTGCTCCGGGTCCAGCGAGAGCATGTCCGCGGTCAGCTGGACCGTCTCGTCCAGGTTCGCCGCGCGGTAGTCCATCGCCTCGCGCAGCGCGGCCACGACGCGGGTGACCTTCTCCTGCTCATCGGCCACCACCTCGTTGCCGGCCACGAAGGCCGTCGGGAACTCCATGACGTCGGAGAAGTCGGTGTTCTGCGCCAGCTCCACCAGGTCGGGCACCTGCTGCTTGATGGTGGCGATCGCCGGGTACCAGAAGCCGGCCGCATCGACCTGCTGCGAGGAGAACGCGGGGACCAGGGTCGCGGCGTCCATGGTGACCAGGTTGACGTCGTCCTTGGTCATCCCGGCGTCCTCGAGGGCGAGGGTGAGGATCATGTCGCCCGACGTGCCCTCGGGCACGGCGACCGTCTTCCCGCGCAGGTCCTCGATCGAGGCGATGCCCGGCTGGGCGATGACCCGGTCGGCCCGGCCCAGGGTGTTGAGGGCGACCACCGTCGCCTGGCCGGAGGCAGGCAGCCAGAAGGCCCCGGGGCCGATGTAGCCGAAGTCCAGGTTGCCGGTGCCCAGCGCCTGGATCTGCAGCGGCCCGTTGGTGAAGACGCTGGTGGTGACGTCCACCCCGTGCTTCTCCCACAGCCCCTGGTCCTCGGCGACGGCCAGCAGGCTCGTCCCGTTGAAGTCGGCGATGTAGCCGAAGTTCACGTCCAGGACGTCCCCTCCGCCCGCCGCGTCGCCCGCGGCGTCGCCTGCGGCGTCGTCCGCGGAGCTGCCACCGCACGCGCTGACCGTCAGGGCCATGGCGAGGACGGCGCCGAGGGCACTGAGCCGGCGGCGTGATCTGTTCGATGTGGTCACGGTGGGGGTCCTCACTGTCGGGCCGTCGTCGTCGACGGCATCGCGGACGCCGACGTACCGGCGTCCTGGTGGTACACGGAGTGCCAGACGCGGTTGCGCAGCGCTCCGAACTCTGGGGAGAGGCGGACGTCCTCGTGCCGCGGGTAGGGCAGGTCGACGTCGATCACGTCGAAGATCCGCCCGGGACGGGCCGCCATCACGATCACCCGGTTGGCGAGGAAGACCGCCTCGTCGACGTCGTGGGTGATGAACATGACCGTGCGCTGCTCCGCGCTCCAGGTCTCCAGCAGCTGCTCCTGAAGCTTCACCCGGGTGAGCGCGTCCAGAGCCCCGAACGGCTCGTCCATCAGCAGGATCGAGGGGTCGACCGCGTAGGCCCGGGCGATGGCGCAGCGCTGCTTCATGCCGCCGGACAGCATCTTCGGGAGCGCGTCCGCGAACCGGTCCAGCTGCACGAGGTGGATGAAGTGCTCGGCCCGCTCCCGGCGTTCCTTCTTCCCCATGCCGGCCGTCCGGAGGCCGAACTCGACGTTCTGCCGCACCGTCAGCCAGGGGAAGAGCGCGTACTGCTGGAAGATGACCCCGCGCTCGGGGCCGGGACCGTGCACCGCCTGGCCGTTGACGAGCGCCGCGCCGCTCGTCGGCTCCTCCAGCCCGGCGAGGATGTTCATCATCGTGCTCTTGCCGCAGCCGGACGGGCCGACCACGGTGACGAACTCGTTGTCGGCGATGTCGAGGGAGACCCGGTCGAGGGCCACGAAGTCCTCCGCGCCGACCTGGAAGACCTTGCTCACCTCCTGCACCGAGATGCGGGGCCGGTCGCCGGCCGCGGTGCCACCTGCTGCGTCCATCCGGGCGCCCTCCGGGCTCGTCATCGCCGCTCCTGCCATCCGGTGAGCCGACCCTCGGCGAAGAGGAGGGCGCGGTCCATCAGCAGGCCCAGCACACCGATCAGCACGATCCCCACGAAGATCGTCGGGAGGTCGTAGAACAGCTGCGCGGACTGCATCCGGTGCCCGATGCCCCGCTGGGCGGCCAGCAGCTCCGCCGCCACGAGCGTGGCCCAGGAGGACCCCAGGCCCACCCGCATGCCGACGAGGATGAACGGGGTCGAGGCGGGGACGACGACCCGCGCGAAGATCGTCCCGTCCTTGGCACCGAGCACGCGGGCGGCGTTGAGCAGCGTCCGGTCGACGTTGACCACGCCCTGGTAGGTGGAGATCACGCAGCCGAGGAAGGACGCCAGGAAGATCACGAAGATCTTCGGGGTCTCGCCGATGCCCAGCAGCACCAGCACCAGGGGCAGCAGCGCCAGCGGCGGGATGGTCCGGAAGAACTGGATCCAGGGCTCCAGCAGACCTCGCGCGATCGCGTACCAGCCCATCAGGAAGCCGACCGGGATCGCCACGGCCGACCCGAGCAGGAACCCGGCCAGCACGCGCCCCAGGCTGGCGAGCACGTCCTCCCAGAGCGTGCCGGCGCGGGCGAGGTCGACCGCGCGGCCGGCCACCGCGGCCGGGGTGGGGAAGTCGAAGCCGTTCAGCGCCAGCAGCCACCAGATCGCGATGCCGCCGACGATGGAGGCGATGTTGAGCAGGAGCAGCTTGCGCTGCGGACGGGGGGTCCGGCGGCGGGCTGCGCCGGCCACCTCCGTGCTGGCCACCGGGGTCGTCGGGGTGCTCACGACGGTCACGAGGCGCCCGCTCGGGCGGGCGGACGGGCGGACGGCGGTGTCACGGGATGCTCCTCTGCACTCGGACGTTGGGGGTGGGGATGCGATCGGCGCCGGTCAGCTGGACCACGGCGGTGAGGGCCCCCAGCGCGCCCGCGTTGGCGGGCAGGCGCGCAGCGCGGACCACCGGCGCAGCGTCGGCGAGGGAGAACAGCTCGAACCGGGCGGTCGCGGCTGCCTGCTCGACGATCCGGGGGGCCAGGGTCGCGATCCGGCCGGCGATCACGATCTCCGCCGGGTTGACGACCATGGCGATGGCCGCGAGCGCGGCACCCAGTGCGGTGGCCGCGTCGTGCAGAACCTCGTTGACGACCGGGTGCTCGATCGCCACCCGGTCCGCCAGGTCCTCCAGCGTCGCCACCGCGACCCCGCGCCGACGGCACTCGGCCAGCACCGCGGGAGCCGAGGCGACCGTCTCCAGGCAGCCGTGCTTGCCGCACCGGCACAGGCGGCCTGCCGGGACCGCCCGGACGTGGCCCACCTCGCCGGCGAGCCCGGCGGCCCCGGTGACCAACCGGCCCTCGGTGACGACCCCGCCACCGACCCCGTCCCCCAGCCGGACGTAGAGGAGCTCGCGCGTGCGCGGCTGGGCGTGCAGGGCCTCGGCCAGCGCGGCGAACCGGGTGTTGTTGTCGATCACCACCGGGGCGGCGAAGTGCGCACCGAAGGCGTCCTCGATCCTGTCGGCGACCTGGCGGGTCCCCCACCACCGCGCAGTGATCGGCGCGTCGACGGCAGGTGCCGGGCCCGGGTGGGCCACGCCCGCCCGGTAGGGACCGGGCACGCCCACCCCGACGGCCTGCAGCGCGTTGAAATGCACACCGTGCTCGGCAGCCGTGCGGTCGACGAGGGTCAGGGTGCCGCGGACCCGTTCCTCCCACGGCGTGCCGTCGGGGAACCGCTCCACCGCCGTGGCGATCACCTCCCGGGACGCATCGGCGACGGCGACGTGCACCTCGCGGTGCCCGAGGTCCACGCCGAGGAACTGACCCGACGAGGGGTCCAGCGCGAGTCGTTCGGCGGGGCGACCGCTCCCCACCCGGTGGGCGGCATCGGTGTCGACGACCGCGATCACACCGCGGGCGAGCAGGTCGGCGGTGATCTCGGAGAGCGTGGTCCGGGACAGGCCCACCCGACGGGCGATCTCGCTGCGGCTGAGCGCGCCGCTCTCCCGCAGCGCGTCGAGCACGCGCTCCTCGTGCGTGCGTCGGACGAGGGTGTGCACACCGGTGTGCAGGGCCATGCCGGGAACGTTAGGCACGCCACATTTTTCCGTCAACGCTCCGACAGAAAGAGGTCGGGTTCTTCTCGGAGGGTGGTCAGAAGCCGGGCGCACGTAAGCCGCCGACCCGCGGCACCCCGCTGACCTGGTCCGTCGCAGGCCGGGCAGCTCGTGCCGCGGAAGAAATCCGGGCCGTCCGGTGTCTGACCCGGTGGCGCGCTCCTCCGAGAGGTGAGCGCCCCGCCGTGGGCACACAATCGCCCACGAAGGCCGTGCAGCGCCGCACGGGCCGATGAGACCCGACCTCCCACCTCGCGGGGGTCGGCCGTGCCCGAGAGGAACAGCGCGTGCCCGAGAACGACACCACGCCGGAACTGCCCCCCACGATCTTCGTCCTCTTCGGTGCCACCGGTGACCTCGCCCGGCGCAGCGTGCTGCCGGCGTTCTTCCAGCTGGCCCAGCGGGGACTCCTCCCGGAGGACTGGCGGCTGATCGGCAGCGGCCGCGGCGAGCGCAGCGACGAGGACTTCGTCGCCCACGTCGAGTCGGCACTGCAGGACTTCGGCACCGGCACCGGCGACGGGCCGTGGGAGGAGTTCAGCCAGCGGCTGCGCTTCGCCGGCGGCGGGTTGACCGCCGAGGACCCGGGCCAGCTGGTCGACGCGGTGGACACCGCCCGCAAGGAGCTCGGCGAGGGGGCGCAGCTCGTGCACTACCTCTCCCTCCCGCCGAAGGCCTTCACCGGTTACACCCGCGCGATCGGCGCCCACGGGCTCGCCGAGGGCGCCCGGATCGTCTACGAGAAGCCGTTCGGCGCCTCGCCCGAGGGCTTCCGTGAGCTCGACGACCTGGTCCACTCGGTGTTCGACGAGGCCCAGGTCTTCCGGATCGACCACTTCCTGGGCAAGGAGGGCACCCAGGACCTGCACGCCCTCCGTTTCGCCAACGGGCTGTTCGAGCACATCTGGAGCCGCGAGCACATCGCCCAGGTGCAGATCGACGTCCCCGAGGACCTCGACGTCGCCGACCGCGCCGAGTTCTACGACGCCACCGGCGCCACCCTGGACATGCTGGTGACCCACCTGTTCCAGGTCGCCGCCGAGGTGGCCATGGAGCCCCCGGTCAGCTTCAAGGCCGACGACATCCTCGCCGCCCGCGAGTCGGTGCTGTCGAAGTTCCGCCCGCTGCAGCCCGAGGACGTCGTCCTCGGGCAGTTCGAGGGCTACCGGGAGCTGGACGGCGTACCGGGCGACAGCGACACCGACACCTTCGTGGCGGCCCGGCTGTGCATCGACTCCGGCCGCTGGCGGGGTGTCCCCTTCCTGCTGCGCACCGGCAAGCGGATGGCGGTCAAGCAGCAGCGGGTCAGCCTGATCCTGCACCGCCCCAAGGGCCCGGTGGCCGACGTCCCGGCCAACGGCAACGTCGTCTCCCTGTCGCTGGCCGGCGCGGGTTCGGTGGACATCGACGTGATGGCCAAGCGGCCCGGTCCCGACCTGGCGATGGCCCCGGCCCGGGTGTCGCTGGACCTGTCCAAGATCCCCGGCGGCGACCCGCTGCCGCCCTACGTCTCGCTGATCCACGACGTCCTGGTCGGTGACCGGTCGCTGTTCACCACCAGCGAGGGCCTGGCCCAGACCTGGCGGGCGCTGCAGCCGGTGCTCGACGACCGTCCCGAGGTACACGGCTACACCCCCGGCTCCTGGGGCCCGGCGGCGGCGAACGAGCTCGCCGGCGAGCACGGCTGGCTGCTGGGGCAGACCGAGTAGGGCCCTCGTCCCCCTCACCCCTCGCAGGCTCGGGGCGAGCCTCTGGACGAGGGCCGCACAGCAGAACGGCCCCGCTCCGGGAGGAGCGGGGCCGAACTGCTGCGTGGGTCCGGACCGGACGCTGGTCGCCTCGCGGCGGTTTGCACATCCGCAGCTCCAGCCCCCGACCGAGGTCGGGGCGGTGTTCCGCGGCGGCAGTTATCTAGTGGAGCCCGGGGACACAGGTCGCCCGGCCCGGACGCCGTCCACTCTACCCGCGCAACCGGTCACGACACGCCGCACCGAGGTGCCAGACTCGGTGCCGTGGCCGGTGTCGACTTCGCTGAGTGGGCCGCGCTCGCCGGCGGTTCCCCCACCTCGCGCACCGAGTGGGCCGCGGTCGTCGGCGCGTGGTCCGAGCCGCAGCGCAGGTACCACGACCTGGCGCACCTGGCCGCCGTCCTGGGCATCGTCGACTCACTCGCCGGGCACGCCGCCGACCCGGCCGCCGTCCGGCTGGCCGCCTGGTACCACGACGTCGTCTACGACCCGCTGCGCAGCGACAACGAGCAGGTCAGCGCCGACCGGGCGCGGATCGGGCTGCTGGGCCTGGTCCCCCCCGGCACGGTCGCGGAGGTGCAGCGCCTGGTGCTGCTGACCGCCGGGCACGACCCCGAGCCGGACGACGCGAACGGCGCCGTCCTCTGCGACGCCGACCTGGCCGTGCTGGCCAGCCCCCCGCAGGCCTACGTGGCCTATGCCACCGCCGTCCGGGCGGAGTACGCCCACCTCTCCGACGCCGGCTTCACCACCGGGCGGATCGCGGTGCTCGAGCAGCTGCTGGCCCTGCCGGCGCTGTTCCGCACCCCTGCCGCAGCCGAGCGCTGGACCGCTGCGGCCCGGGCCAACCTGGCCGCCGAGCTCAGCCTGCTGCGCCCCCGGCCCGTCTGAGGGCACCGCCCCCCACCCGGGTGAGCAGGGGTGGTGCGGAGCCGGCCGGTGTTCCACGGTCGTCCGGCGGGTCGTCCGCGCCGACGGCTACGAGAGCGGCCCGGTCCGCCGGTCCACCACGGCGGAGCCCTGCTAGACCCGGGGCTTCTTCCGCCGCAGGCCGGCGCCCATCAGCCGCTGGAGCAGCTCCCGGCTGCCCACCGGCTCGGCGCCGGCCGCCACCGCCACCGCGTACAGCTCCTCCGGGATGTCGTAGTGGTCGCCCTGGAACGCCCGGCGCGGCATGCCCAGGTGCGCGGCGACGAAGGCGTGCAGCTCGTCGTGGTCGACGTCGCTGACCAGGTGCGACCACCTGCGCCCCCGCCACGGCCAGACGGGGCTGTCGATCAGCAGTGCCACCCGGTCATCCTGCCTCCCGTAGCGTCTCGGGCATGAGCGAGATCCGCTGGGGCATCGTCGGGCCGGGCCGCATCGCGGAGAAGGTGGTGGCCGACTTCGCCGTCGTCGAGGGCGCCCGCGCGGTCGCCGTCGCCTCCCGCTCCGCGGACCGGGCCCGGGACTTCGCCGACCGGCACGGCATCGAGCGGGCGCACGGCTGCTACGCCGACATCCTCACCGACCCCGACGTCGACGTCCTCTACGTGGCCACCCCGCACCCGCAGCACCACGCGATCGCACTGGGTGCCATCGCCGCGGGCAAGGCGCTGCTGGTGGAGAAGGCGTTCACCGCCACCCTCGCCGGCGCCCGCGAGGTCGTCGACGCCGCCCGGGCCGCGGACGTGTTCGTCATGGAGGCGATGTGGACCCGCTTCCAGCCCGCCGTCGTCCGGCTGCGCGAGCTGGTCGCCGACGGCGCGATCGGCGAGGTGCGCTCGGTGCAGGCCGACCTCGGCGTGCAGCGCGACTTCGACCCGGCCGACCGGCTCTTCGCGCGTGAGCTCGGCGGCGGCGCCCTGCTCGACCTCGGCGTCTACGTCGTCTCCTTCGCCCAGATGCTGCTCGGTGACCCCGGCACCGTCACCGCCACCGGGTCGCTGTTCGACACCGGCGTGGACGCCGAGGCCTCGCTGCTGCTCGGGTACGCCGACGGGCGCTCGGCGACGCTGATGACCTCGCTGCGCAACGCGCTGCCCGGGCAGGCCCGGGTGTTCGGCACGGCGGGCTGGATCGACGTGCTCCCCCGCTTCCACCACCCGGCGACGATCGTGCTGCACCGGGTCGGCGCCGAGCCGGAGGAGATCACCCTCCCGCAGCTGGCCGCCGGGTACTCGCACGAGCTGATCGAGGTCACGGAGTGCCTGCGGGCCGGCCGCACCGAGAGCGCGGTCATGCCGCTGGCCGGCACCCTCGCCGTGCAGGACGTGCTCGAGCAGGCCGCCGGTCAGCTGGGCGTGACGTTCGCCGAGGACCCCGCCGTCCTCTGACGGCCCTTCGGCGGCGGTTTCGGCGGCCAGGCGGCACCACTGGCCTCGGCCAGGGTCGGCACCCGGGTGTGCTCTCTCCCGGTGGCGCGGACGGCGCCGGCGAAGGTGACGGCGTCGACCGTGGCGGCGCCGCCGGGGTCGTTGTTGAAGTAGGTGAGGACGTCGTCGTCGCCGTAGGTGTCGGCCAGCCGCTGCGCCCACAGCTGCAGCGTCTCCGGCCGGTAGCCCCAGCCCTGCGCGCCGGTGTGCAGCCGCAGGTAGCCCCACTCCGCCGTCCGCCACAGCGGGGCGACCGGCTGCTCGCCGCGGTCGGCCCAGCACAGCGCCGCGGAGTACCGCTCCAGCAGCGCCCGGACGTCGTCGGTCCACCAGCTCTCGTGCCGCGGCTCGACGGCCACCCGGGTGCCGGCCGGGAACTGCCCGAGGCACTCGCTGAGCAGGTCGACGTCGCACCTGAGCGTGGGCGGCAGCTGCAGCAGGACGACGTCCAGCCGGTCGCCGAGGCCGGCCACCCGGTCCATCAGCCGGGCGACCGGCTCGGCCGGCTCACGCAGCCGCTTGAGGTGGGTGAGGAAGCGGCTGCCCTTGACCGCCCACCGGTAGTCGGCCGGGGTGCGCTCCCGCCAGGTCTCGAACGTGGCGCGCTCGGGCAGCCGGTAGAAGGCGTTGTTGCTCTCGACGGTGGCGAAGTGGGCGGCGTGGTGCTCCAGCCACAGCCGCTGCGGCAGGGCCGGCGGGTAGAAGCGGCCACGCCAGTCGCGGTACTGCCACCCCGACGTCCCGATCACCACCGTCACAGGGCCCGTCTACCCCGCCCAGCGCACCCGGGAACGGCACCCGGTCATCGGTGGTCGTGGCCGTGCACGAAGGGGAGCCGCTCCACGAACGCCGACAGGGGCGGCCCCGCGAGTGCGGGACCGCCCCTGCCGGGCAGTGCTGGTGGTGCTGAACGGCTACGTCGCAGGGACCCGCGGCGCGCGGAGCGCGTCGTGGGGGGCGACGTGGTCCTTCGTCAGAAGTCCATGCCGCCCATGCCGCCGCCCTCGCCGCCGCCCATGGGCGGACCGTTCTTCTCCGGCTTGTCGGCGATGACGGCCTCGGTGGTCAGGAAGAGCGCCGCGATGGAGGCGGCGTTCTGCAGGGCCGAGCGGGTGACCTTGGCCGGGTCGATGATGCCGGCCGCGATCAGGTCCACGTACTCGCCGGTGGCGGCGTTGAGGCCCCAGCCGATCTCGGAGTTGCGGACCTTCTCCGCCACGACGCCGCCCTCGAGGCCGGCGTTGATGGCGATCTGCTTCAGCGGGGCCTCGAGCGCGACGCGCACGATGTTGGCACCGGTCGCCTCGTCACCCTCGAGGTCGAGCTTGTCGAACGCGACGGTGACGGCCTGCGCCAGGGCGACGCCACCACCGGCGACGATGCCCTCCTCGACGGCGGCCTTGGCGTTGCGCACCGCGTCCTCGATGCGGTGCTTGCGCTCCCGCAGCTCGACCTCGGTGGCGGCACCGGCCTTGATCACCGCGACGCCGCCGGCCAGCTTGGCCAGCCGCTCCTGCAGCTTCTCGCGGTCGTAGTCGGAGTCCGACTTCTCGATCTCCGCGCGGATCTGGTTGACCCGACCCTGGATCTGGTCGGCGTCACCGGAGCCCTCGATGATCGTGGTCTCGTCCTTGGTGGTGACGAACTTGCGCGCGCGGCCCAGCAGGGACAGGTCGGCGGTGTCCAGCTTGAGGCCGACCTCCTCGCTGATGACCTGGCCACCGGTGAGGATGGCGATGTCGCCGAGCATGGCCTTGCGGCGGTCACCGAAGCCGGGGGCCTTGACGGCGACCGACTTGAAGGTGCCACGGATCTTGTTGACGACCAGGGTCGCGAGGGCCTCGCCCTCGACGTCCTCGGCGATGATCGCCAGCGGCTTGCCGGACTGCATGACCTTCTCCAGCAGCGGGAGGAGGTCCTTGACCGTGGAGATCTTCGAGTTGACGACCAGGATGTACGGGTCGTCGAGCACGGTCTCCATGCGGTCGGTGTCGGTCACGAAGTAGGCCGACAGGTGACCCTTGTCGAAGCGCATGCCCTCGGTGAGCTCGAGCTCGAG